>Ga0207976_100033_pt1 | contig 229629 bp, 206 predicted proteins | sample LakWasMe94_HOW11_2_FD_183916 | JGI IMG/M metagenome (GOLD analysis project Ga0207976, IMG submission 183916) | Freshwater sediment methanotrophic microbial communities from Lake Washington under simulated oxygen tension - Sediment Metagenome... | ecosystem: Environmental > Aquatic > Freshwater...
GCGGGCGCCCAGAGAGAAGAGGCACGACGATGAGTGCACTGGTTGGCGTGATCATGGGCTCCAAGTCCGATTGGTCCACCCTTAGCCACACCGCCGATATGCTGGAAAAGCTCGGCATCCCTTACGAGGTGAAAGTGGTCTCTGCCCACCGCACCCCGGACCTGCTGTTCCAGTACGCCGAAGAGGCCGAGGCGCGTGGCATCGAGGTGATCATCGCCGGTGCCGGTGGCGCGGCCCACTTGCCAGGCATGTGTGCGGCCAAGACCCACCTGCCGGTGCTGGGCGTGCCGGTGCAGTCGGCGATGCTCTCGGGCGTCGATTCGCTGCTGTCTATCGTGCAAATGCCAGCAGGCATTCCGGTTGCCACTTTGGCCATCGGCAAGGCCGGCGCGATCAACGCCGCGCTGCTGTCGGCGAGCATCCTCGGCGCCAAGCACCCGCAGTTCCACGAAGTGCTGAAGACTTTCCGCGCTGAGCAGACAGACAGCGTCCTGGACAATCCAGACCCACGCATCGCCTGAGGTTGTTGACGATGAAGATCGGTGTAATCGGTGGCGGCCAGTTGGGTCGCATGTTGGCGCTGGCGGGCACTCCGCTGGGCATGAACTTCGCTTTCCTGGACCCCGCGCCGGATGCTTGCGCAGCCGCGTTGGGCGAACACCTGCGGGCCGATTACGGCGATCAGGATCACCTGCGCCAACTGGCCGATGAAGTCGATCTGGTGACCTTCGAGTTCGAGAGCGTCCCGGCTGAAACCGTGGCGTTCCTGTCGCAATTCGTTCCGGTCTACCCGAGCGCCGAAGCCCTGCGCATCGCCCGTGACCGCTGGTTCGAGAAGAGCATGTTCAAGGACCTGGGGATTCCGACCCCGGCGTTCGCCGACATCCAGTCGCAAGCCGATCTGGACGCCGCCGTGGCCTCCATCGGTCTGCCGGCCGTGCTGAAAACCCGCACCCTGGGTTACGACGGCAAGGGCCAGAAAGTCCTGCGCACTGCTGAAGACGTGGTGGGCACCTTCGCTGAACTGGGCAGCGTTGCCTGCCTGCTGGAAGGCTTCGTGCCGTTCACCGGCGAAGTGTCGCTGATCGCCGTGCGCGCCCGCGATGGCGAAACGAAGTTCTACCCGCTGGTTCACAACACCCACGACAGCGGCATCCTCAAGCTGTCCGTGGCCAGCACCGACCACCCGCTGCAAGCCTTGGCCGAAGACTACTCCAGTCGTGTGCTCAAGCAGTTGAACTACGTTGGCGTGATGGCGTTCGAGTTCTTTGAAGTCGACGGTGGCCTCAAGGCCAACGAGATCGCCCCGCGCGTGCACAACTCCGGGCACTGGACCACTGAAGGCGCCGAGTGCAGCCAGTTCGAAAACCACCTGCGCGCCGTAGCCGGCCTGCCGTTGGGTTCGACCGCCAAGGTCGGCGAGAGCGCGATGCTCAACTTCATCGGTAAAGTGCCGGACACCGAGAAGGTCCTGGCCATCGCCGATTGCCATCTGCATCACTACGGCAAGGCGTTCAAGGTCGGCCGCAAGGTTGGTCACGCCAACCTGCGTTGCGCGGACCGCGAGACGCTGGCGGCACAGATCCTCAAGGTCGAAGCCCTCATCGCCGAATAAATAGTTTCATGTGGCAGCGGCGGAACCATTCAGGGGCCGCCGTTCTCTCATGGCAGGATGCCAAAGTCTGACTAGGCTTTGGCATAGCCATCCAATCAGAGGGAAATGCCATGGGAATTATCGGAACCATCTTTATCGGCTTGATCGTCGGCCTGCTCGCGCGGTTCCTGAAACCGGGCGATGACAGCATGGGCTGGATCATGACCATCCTGCTCGGTATCGGCGGTTCGCTGGCGGCCACTTACGGCGGTCAGGCCCTGGGCATCTACCAGGCCGGTCAAGGCGCGGGCTTCATCGGTGCGCTGGTCGGCGCCGTGGTGTTGCTGGTGATCTACGGCTTGATCAAAAAGAACTGATTCAGGCGACAAAGTCCTCTCGGCTGCGCAGTCCGAGAGGACTAGAATGCTCGGCGACTTATCGTCCTTCCTTTACCGAGCACCTCCATGCGCCGTCTTCTATTGACTGTCCTTTTACTGGGTTCGGGCCTTGCCCAAGCCGGCGAACTGCCGGAAACCGACTGGCTCGAACTGATGCCCAAGTCGGACCAGAAAGCCCTCGAGGCCATGCCCGAAATCGATCACAACTCCCCCGAAGCCAATGGCACCTTTACCGAAAAGGGTGGCATGAAGCAGAGCAAGGGCTTGCCGGCGGTGATGTACTCGACCAAGACCGTGCCGTCGATGAACGACAAGAACATCCGCATCGGTGGTTATCCGGTGCCGCTGGAGTCCGACGCCAAGGGCCGCAGCACGCTGTTCTTCCTCGTGCCGTATCCGGGCGCCTGCATCCACGTGCCGCCACCGCCGCCTAACCAGTTGGTGCTGGTGCGTTATCCGAAAGGGTTGAAGCTCAATGATATCTACACGCCGCTGTGGGTGACCGGCACGTTGAAGATCGAGAAGGTCAACAACGACCTGGCTGATGCGGCGTATGCGCTGGATGCGGCGCAAGTGCGGGTGGTGAAGGAATCGGATTTGTAAAAACATTGTAGGAGCGGGGTGCTGGCGATGCTTACGCCGAGGGTATGACTCGCACCCGGCGCCAGCGTCACCACATCATCCATCACATTCGCCGTCTCGATGCACAGCATCCGTTGCCAGCCATCATCGGCCATGTCGCTGAACGCCACCGCGCGATCAATCCACGGGTTCCAGATCACTGCCGAGCGCGAACCACTGCTGGTCAGCTCGATGCGCCGTTCCCAGGCCGGGTCGACAATGCTCAGCTTCGCCGGGGTATTGAGGTAGATGCGATCGGTCTCGCCGGCAAAACGCAGGTCGCCGGTCTGAGTCTTGGTTTTCCAGTCTTCCAGCGTCTCGATGTACTTCAAGCCATCCAGCCCATCAACATGCACATTGCGCACATCGCTGACCGCGAAATAGCTGTGCAGCGCCTGGCTGATCGTGACTTTTTCCGAGCCCTGATTGTGGCTGGTCAGGCTGATGTGCAGTTGCTCATCCAGACGAATGCTCAACTTCAAGTCCACCTGATGCGGCCAGCCGGGGAAGCCGCCATCGGGGTAGGGCAGGACGAACTCAACCTTCAGGCTTTCACCTTCGGTTTCGATGCCGCCCAGTTCCCAGTCCATCGCCCGTACAAAACCGTGGGCACTCGGCGGTTCGTTGCCGACGCGCATCGCCTGAACGCTCTGCGGGTTGCGCGCAAGGTTGCCGAACCACGGCCAGCACACCGGCACGCCGGCGCGGATGTTCTTGCCGGTCTTGAACACAGCCTCGTCGTTGAGCCAGATCAGCGGCGGTTGGCCGGCCAATTGATAACTGAGGATGTGCGCACCTTGCTGGGCGACCAGCAATTCGGCCTGACCGTGGCGGATGCGCCAGCAGTTCAGTTCATCCAGCTTCACGGCTTTAACGTTGGGCGTGCTCATGGGGCAATTCTCGATCAGGAACAATGACTGCAATGGACCGCAAAACGCTCGCCGTGTTTAACGTGCGCGTGGCGGAACCGAACGGGTGCGACCGCTGCCGTCGATGGCCACGAACACAAACACGGCTTCAGTCACTTTACGCCACTCGCTGGACAGTGGATCGTCGCTCCAGACCTCGACCATCATCTGAATCGAGCTGCGGCCGATTTCTAGCGCCTGGGTATAGAAGGAGAGCTGAGCGCCCACCGCCACCGGAACCAGGAACGCCATACGGTCGATCGCCACGGTCGCCACGCGTCCGCCCGCGACTTTGCTGGCCATTGCGGTGCCGGCCAAATCCATCTGCGCCACCAGCCAGCCGCCGAAAATATCGCCGAAACCGTTGGTTTCACGCGGAAGCGCGGTGATTTGCAGGGCCAGGTCGCCTTGCGGGATTGGATCTTCTTGTTCGAGCTCTATCATTCCGGGGGTGCCTCTGACCCGTGACTCTTCATTGGTACTTCAGGTGAATAGCCGTCTCAGAAAAAACGATTCAGCCCCGAACATACTACGTTCGTCACGTTTTTCGTAAGGCGCCTAAAGGGAAACTCTGCGAAATCGACTGGTAGGCCAGCAGCGTCTTCGCACAGCAACCCTTTCAAACTGTTGCAAGATCCCGAGTATATCGGTCGGTAGACTCCGAGACGACCGTCCGGTTCTCATTTTGACCGTCAAATACGCACCTCTATGTGCTTTTTCGAACAATTTGCTATCGTGCCGGACCTGCCCAAGCCTCCGCCAGCGTTGTTGAGGTTGCAGATCCGACTATAAGAGAAGCCTTGCCATGACCACAGCGCCCTCGAGCATCGCGCAGCCGACCCAGCCCGCACGTCCGTTGACCCGCAATGACTACAAGACTTTATCGCTGTCCGCCCTTGGCGGCGCGCTGGAGTTCTACGACTTCATCATCTTCGTGTTTTTCGCCACGGTGGTCGGCAAGCTGTTCTTCCCGGCCGACATGCCCGAGTGGCTGCGCCTGATGCAGACCTTCGGCATCTTCGCCGCCGGTTACCTGGCGCGTCCGCTGGGCGGCATTGTGATGGCGCACTTCGGCGACCTGCTGGGTCGCAAGAAGATGTTCACCCTGAGTATTTTCATGATGGCGGTGCCGACCCTGATCATGGGTTTGCTGCCAACGTACGCGCAAATCGGCATGTGGGCACCGATCCTGTTGCTGCTGATGCGCGTGATTCAGGGCGCAGCGATTGGCGGTGAAGTGCCCGGCGCGTGGGTCTTCGTTTCCGAACACGTGCCACAACGGCATATCGGCTACGCCTGCGGCACCCTGACGAGCGGTCTGACGGCGGGGATCCTTCTGGGGTCGCTGGTCGCCACCGCGATCAACAGCATTTACACCCCGGTGGAAGTGTCGGATTACGCCTGGCGGATTCCGTTCCTGCTCGGTGGCGTGTTTGGCCTGTTCTCGGTTTACCTGCGCCGCTGGCTGCACGAAACCCCTGTTTTCGCTGAGCTGCAACTGCGCAAGGCCCTGGCCGAAGAAGTGCCGCTGCGTGCCGTATTGCGCGACCATCGTGGCGCGATCGCGATTTCCATGCTGCTGACCTGGTTGCTGTCCGCCGGCATCATCGTGGTCATCCTGATGACCCCGACCGTGCTGCAGACGGTTTACCACTTCGCACCGACCACCGCGCTGCAGGCCAACAGCCTGGCGATTGTGTTCCTGAGCCTGGGTTGTGTGGCTTCCGGCGCGTTGGCTGACCGCTTCGGCGCGGGCCGGGTGTTCGTGTTCGGCAGTGCCGCGCTGCTGATCAGTTCGTGGACCTTCTATCACAGCCTGTTCAACCACCCGGACTGGCTGTTCCCGATGTATGCCCTGACCGGTCTGTTGGTCGGCACCATTGGTGCGGTGCCGTACGTGATGGTCAAAGCCTTTCCAGCAGTGGTGCGCTTTAGCGGGTTGTCGTTCTCCTACAACCTGGCCTATGCGATTTTCGGTGGCCTGACGCCGATGGTGGTGACGTTGCTGCTGAAGGAGAGCCCGATGGGGCCTGCGTATTACGTGGCGATCATTTGTGGCGTCGGGATTGTGGTTGGCGGTTATCTCTGGAAGAAGGGTCGCTAGTACAGGCCCCTTCGCCAGCAAGCCGGCTCCTACAGTTGATCGTTGTCGTTACACAACCCTTGTAGGAGCCGGCTTGCCGGCGATGAACGATAACGCGGAATCACTTTGAAACACGGAATACTGGCCTTTCATCCAATTGTCATATTTCAGCCATAGAGTGTTCACACGGCCTGCTGATACTTGGCCCCGACTAACACACTCTATCTGCTAGGAGTAAGGCATGAAACTGAAGCGTTTGATGGCGGCAATGACTTTTGTCGCTGCTGGCGTTGCGACTGCCAACGCGTTCGCCGCTGTTGACCCTGCTATCCCGAGCTACACCAAGACCACTGGTGTGTCGGGCAACCTGTCCAGCGTCGGCTCCGATACCCTGGCCAACCTCATGACCCTGTGGGCTGAGAACTACAAAAAAGAATACCCGAACGTAAACATCCAGATTCAGGCCGCTGGCTCCGCCACTGCGCCACCTGCGCTGACTGAAGGCACCTCCAACCTGGGCCCGATGAGCCGCAAGATGAAGGACACCGAACTGGCTGCCTTCGAGCAGAAGTACGGCTACAAGCCAACCGCTATCCCGGTTGCCGTGGACGCCCTGGCCGTCTTCGTTCACAAAGACAACCCTATCCAGCACCTGACCATGGAACAAGTCGACGCGATCTTCTCGTCCACTCGTCTGTGCGGCGCTAAAACCGACGTGAAAACCTGGGGTGACCTGGGCGTGACCGGCGACCTGGCCAACAAGCCGGTTCAACTGTTCGGTCGTAACTCGGTATCCGGCACCTACGGCTACTTCAAAGAAGAAGCCCTGTGCAAAGGCGACTACAAGCCAAACGTCAACGAACAACCAGGTTCGGCTTCGGTCGTGCAGTCGATCAGCTCCTCGCTGAACGGCATCGGTTACTCGGGCATCGGCTACAAGACCGCTAGCGTGAAGACTGTGGCCCTGGCCAAGAAAGGCAGCCAGGACTTCATCGAAGACACCGAAGAAAACGCCCTGAACGGCAAATACCCGCTGTCGCGTTTCCTCTACGTTTACGTCAACAAAGCCCCGAACAAGCCTCTGGCCCCGCTGGAAGCCGAGTTCGTGAAACTGGTTCTGTCCAAACAGGGCCAGGAAGTTGTAGTGAAAGACGGCTACATCCCACTGCCGGCCAAAGTTGCTGCTAAAGCACTGGCTGACCTGGGTCTTGCGGAAGGCGGCGCTGAAGTCGCAAAAAAGTAAAACCCTAGGTCCGGGTTGATCCCGGACCTGTGTAGGAGCGAGCTTGCTCGCGATGGTTTTCCAGGCACAGAAGTTGTGTTGGATAAACGATTTTCGCGAGCAAGCTCGCTCCTGCACACCCCCCAAATTTTTGATCCACTGCCAGTTCCCGCTGGCGGCGGATTTGTTGCGTCACTGCATTGTCATCTTTCTGTCATACAGGATCGCTAGGGTGTGCGCATGAATGATCTGGCCAATTCCACCATGACTACAAATCCCCCCAAGCGAATTGATTTCAATACGCCTGAGTTGCAACGCAAGCGCCGCATCCGCGCGCTCAAAGATCGCCTGACCCGCTGGTACGTCCTCGTTGGCGGCCTTGCCGTTCTCGGCGCGATCACGCTGATCTTCTTCTTCCTTGCCTACGTCGTCCTGCCCCTGTTCCAGGGTGCCGACCTGACCGCCAAGGAATCCATCACGCCCGCCTGGATGCAGGACGCCGGCAAGCCGCTGATGATCTCCCTGGAAGAACAGAACCAGGTCGCCATGCGGGTTTCCGACAAAGGGCAGGCACTGTTTTTCGACATCGACAGTGGCGCCGAACTCAAGCGCGTCGATCTGCCGGTTCCGGCCGGCGCTACCGTGACCTCCATCGGCGAAGACCAACCGGGCCATCCATTGGTGGCGGTGGGCTTCTCCAATGGCCAGGCGCTGGTGTTCCGTCACACCTATAAAGTCAGCTACCCGGACGGCAAGAAGACCATCTCGCCGGCCGTCGAATATCCATACGGCGAAACCCCGATTGCGCTGAACGAGGCGGGCGGTGCGCTGGAGCATGTCAGCCTCAATGCCACCGATTCGACCCTGATGCTGGTCGGTTCCACCGGTTCGCAACTCAATGTTCTGTCGCTGACCAGCGAAGAGAACATGATGACCGGCGAAATCACCAACGAGCAGAAACGCATCGACCTGCCGCAGATGACCGAGCCGGTGAAGAACATCTTCGTCGACCCGCGCCAGCAGTGGCTGTATGTGATTAACGGTCGTGCGCAAGCCGACGTGTTCAGCCTGCGCGACAAGAGCCTCAACGGTCGCTACAAGCTGCTCGAAAACGGCGAAGCCGAGATCACCGCCAGCACCCAACTGGTGGGCGGTATCTCACTGATCCTCGGCGACTCCAAAGGTGGCCTGGCCCAGTGGTTCATGGCTCGCGACCCGGATGGCGAACTGCGCCTGAAGCAGATCCGCACCTTCCAGATGGGCACCACGCCAATCGTTGAAATCACTGCCGAAGAGCGTCGCAAAGGCTTCATCGCCCTGGACGCTTCCGGCAAGCTCGGCGTATTCCACAGCACCGCGCACCGCACCTTGCTGGTGGACCAGGTCGTGGAAGGCCAGGGCCTGTTCGGTCTGTCACCACGGGCCAACCGCGTGATCGTGGAAGCCGGCGGCAAGATTCAACCGCTGCTGCTCGACAACCCGCACCCGGAAGTGTCGTGGAGCGCGCTGTGGAGCAAGGTCTGGTACGAGAACTACGACGAGCCTAAATACGTCTGGCAATCGACCGCCGCCAACACCGATTTCGAACCGAAGCTGAGTTTGTCTCCGCTGACCTTCGGCACCCTGAAAGCCGCGTTCTACGCCATGCTGCTGGCCGCGCCACTGGCCGTCGCTGCGGCGATCTACACCGCGTACTTCATGGCCCCGGGCATGCGCCGCAAGGTCAAGCCGGTGATCGAGCTGATGGAAGCGATGCCGACGGTGATCCTCGGTTTCTTCGCCGGTCTGTTCCTCGCACCTTATGTAGAAGGGCATTTGCCGGGCATCTTCAGCCTGCTGATGCTCTTGCCGATTGGCATTCTGGTGGCCGGCTTCGTCTTCAGCCGCCTGCCTGAGTCCATCCGCCTGAAAGTGCCGGACGGTTGGGAAAGCGCGATTCTGATTCCAGTGATCCTGTTCGTGGGCTGGCTCTCGCTGTACATGAGCCCGTTCATGGAGAACTGGTTCTTCGGCGGCGACATGCGCATGTGGATCTCCCACGACCTGGGCATCACCTACGACCAGCGCAACGCACTGGTGGTCGGTCTGGCCATGGGCTTCGCGGTGATCCCGAACATTTACTCCATCGCCGAAGACGCCGTGTTCAGCGTGCCGCGTGGCCTGACCCTCGGTTCCCTGGCCCTCGGTGCCACGCCGTGGCAGACCATGACTCGCGTGGTGATCCTCACCGCCAGCCCGGGCATCTTCTCGGCGCTGATGATCGGCATGGGGCGCGCGGTCGGTGAAACCATGATCGTGCTGATGGCCACCGGTAACACCCCGGTCATGGAAATGAACCTGTTCGAAGGTCTGCGAACGCTGGCCGCAAACGTCGCGGTGGAAATGCCCGAATCGGAAGTCGGCGGCAGCCACTACCGCGTGCTGTTCCTCTCGGCGCTGGTGCTGCTGTTGTTCACCTTCGTCATGAACACCCTCGCAGAACTGATTCGTCAGCGTCTGCGCAAGAAATACTCGTCGCTTTAAGAAAGGTAGAAGTCTGTGAAACAGAACTCCCTGAATGGATGGTTCAAGAGCGGCGCCCCAGGCGTCTGGATCAGCGGTGGCGCGGTGTCCATCGCGGTCATCATGACCATTGGCCTGCTGGCGGTGATTGCCGTGCGCGGTCTGGGTCACTTCTGGCCGGCTGATTTGATTCACGCCAGCTACGACGTGCCGGGCCAGGCCAATCACCTGGTCATCGGCGAAGTGGTACAGAAAGAAGAAGTGCCGCGCGCGCGCCTGAAAAGCGCCGGGCTGCCGGTGCCTGACGAAGGCCCGGAGTTCATGACCCGCGAGCTGATCAAGGTCGGCAACCGTGACTTGAACGGCAACGACTTCACCTGGATCGTCGGCGAGTGGCTGACCAACCAGAAAACCCCGCCTGAGCTGATGGCCATCGAGCGTCGCGAGTGGGGCAATTTCTACGGCTACCTGGTCAACGTCAAACAGGACGGCAAGGTCATCGCTGAAGGCGAAGCTGCGTGGCCTGAGTTGCAGGCCCGTGTTGCCCGCGTCAACCAGCTCGCCTCTCAGCTCAAGACCCTGGAAAAAGTCGACATCGGCGCGATCAACTCAGGCCTCGAACGCATCCGTCTGCACGGTCGCAAACTGGAACTGGCCGGCAAGCTCGATGCCACCGCGCAAGCGGACATGGAATCCGAGCGCGCCGAGCTGAACGCACGTTATCAGGACATCGAAGCACGCCTGAACGACCTGCACGCCCAGTTCAATCGCGACAGCCTGACGGCCCGCGACGCCAACGGCAAAGAGATTGAAATCGGCATCGGCAAAGTGGTTCACGCCTATCAGCCGAACGCCATGGGTACGATGACCAAGATCGGTTTCTACTTCAGCAAGGTCTGGGAGTTCCTCAGCGACGACCCGCGTGAAGCGAACACCGAAGGCGGGATTTTCCCGGCCATCTTCGGCACCGTGATGATGACCCTGATCATGGCAATGATCGTGACCCCGTTCGGCGTACTGGCGGCGGTTTACCTGCGTGAATACGCCAAGCAGAACACGCTGACGCGGATTATCCGCATTGCCGTGAACAACCTGGCGGGCGTTCCGGCGATCGTTTACGGCGTGTTCGGTCTGGGCTTCTTCGTTTATGTGCTGGGCGGCTCGGTCGACCGCTTGTTCTTCCCAGAAGCGCTGCCGGCACCGACCTTCGGTACGCCGGGTCTGCTCTGGGCTTCGTTGACCCTGGCGCTGCTGGCGGTGCCGGTGGTGATCGTGGCCACCGAAGAAGGCCTGGCGCGGATTCCTCGCACCGTGCGTGAAGGCTCGTTGGCCCTCGGCGCGACCAAGGCGGAAACCTTGTGGAAGATCGTGCTGCCGATGGCCAGCCCGGCAATGATGACTGGCATGATCCTCGCCGTGGCTCGCGCCGCCGGTGAAGTGGCGCCGCTGATGCTGGTGGGTGTGGTGAAACTGGCGCCGTCGCTGCCGCTGGATGGCAACTACCCGTACCTGCACCTTGACCAGAAGATCATGCACCTGGGCTTCCATATTTATGACGTCGGCTTCCAGAGCCCGAACGTCGAAGCCGCACGACCGCTGGTGTACGCCACCGCGTTGCTGCTGGTGCTGGTGATCGCGACATTGAACCTGTCGGCCGTTTATATCCGTAACCACCTGCGCGAGAAATACAAAGCGCTGGATAGCTAATCAACTGTAGGAGCCGGCTTGCTGGCGATGGCATCACCGCGGTGAGACTGCGGGACCGAGTTGCCTGCATCGCCAGCAAGCCGGCTCCTACAAAAGAATTGTGTAACCGCAGGCCCGGCCTGCGGCCCCGAACCGAATTTGTCAGCACAGGGAGCTTCCCATGCAGCACGAAACACATACCCACGGCATCAACATGTCTGCCCTGGGCCGCGACAAACAGAGCCTGAGCCTTGCGCAGGAAACCGTGGCCATTGAAGTGCCGGGCCTGAGCCTGTTCTACGGCGACAAACAAGCGCTGTACGACGTCAGCATGAACATTCCGAAACAGCGCGTGACCGCCTTCATCGGCCCGTCCGGCTGCGGCAAGTCCACGCTGCTGCGCACCTTCAACCGCATGAACGACCTGGTTGACGGCTGCCGCGTAGAAGGTGAAATCAACCTCTACGGCAACAACATCTACCGCAAGGGCGAAGACGTGGCCGAGCTGCGTCGTCGTGTCGGCATGGTGTTCCAGAAGCCGAACCCGTTCCCGAAAACCATTTACGAAAACGTGGTTTACGGCCTGCGCATCCAGGGCATCAACAAAAAGCGCGTCCTCGACGAAGCTGTCGAGTGGGCGTTGAAAGGCGCGGCGCTGTGGGACGAAGTCAAAGACCGTCTGCATGAGTCGGCACTCGGCCTGTCCGGTGGTCAACAGCAACGTCTGGTGATCGCGCGCACCATCGCCGTGGAACCGGAAGTGCTGCTGCTCGACGAACCGTGCTCGGCACTCGACCCGATCTCGACGCTGAAAGTCGAAGAGCTGATCTACGAACTGAAATCGAAATTCACCATCGTCATCGTGACCCACAACATGCAACAGGCCGCTCGGGTTTCCGACTACACGGCGTTCATGTACATGGGCAAACTGGTGGAATTCGGCGACACCGACACCTTGTTCACCAATCCGGCGAAGAAGCAGACCGAAGACTACATCACTGGTCGCTACGGCTAGGAAGCTGTTGTTGCTCACTGAACTGACGCTGCGGTCCACCGCACCTTACCGGACGCTCCAAGGACGCCAACATGATTAGCAAAGAAGGCCTTACCCATCACATCTCCCAGCAGTTCAACGCTGAGCTCGAGGAAGTGCGCAGCCACCTCCTGGCCATGGGCGGGCTGGTCGAGAAACAGGTCAACGACGCGGTCACCGCGCTGATCGAGGCCGACTCCGGCCTGGCCCAGCAAGTGCGCGAGATCGACGACCAGATCAACCAGATGGAACGCAACATCGACGAAGAATGCCTGCGCATTCTGGCCCGTCGTCAGCCGGCCGCGTCCGACTTGCGTCTGATCATCAGCATCTCCAAGTCGGTGATCGACCTTGAGCGCATCGGTGACGAAGCAACCAAGATCGCCCGTCGCGCCATCCAGTTGTGTGAAGAAGGCGAAGCCCCGCGCGGCTACGTCGAGGTGCGCCACATCGGCGACCAGGTGCGCAACATGGTTCGCGATGCACTGGACGCGTTTGCCCGTTTCGACGCCGACCTGGCGTTGTCGGTGGCGCAGTACGACAAGATCATCGACCGCGAATACAAGACCGCCCTGCGTGAGCTCGCCACCTACATGATGGAAGACCCACGCTCTATCTCGCGGGTCTTGAGCATCATCTGGGTGCTGCGTTCGCTGGAGCGCATCGGCGACCACGCGCGCAATATTTCCGAGCTGGTGATTTATCTGGTGCGCGGCACCGACGTGCGTCACTTGGGCCTCAAGCGCATGAAAGAAGAAGTTGAAGGCACAAGTGGTGAAACCGCTAATGTTCCGGGCAAAGTTGACGATAAGTAAGATTGCCCAAGTAAAGCGCCCGGCCTTTTGGCCGGGCGTTTTTGTTTACGGGTTTGTGAATTTGAATGCAGCACCCGCGAACGAAAAGTCCCGGCGTGACTGAAGGTTTATGGCGATGCGCCATCAGTAAAGCGGTATGCTTGCCGGGATTTTTTAAAGGGGTGATGGATGAGTAAGGTCAGTGTATTGGTCGTGGATGATGCGTCATTCATTCGTGACCTGGTGAAGAAGTGCCTGCGCAACTACTTCCCGGGGATCCGGATCGAAGACGCGGTCAACGGCAAGAAGGCTCAGGCCTTGCTGGCGCGGGAAGCGTTCGACCTGGTCCTGTGCGACTGGGAAATGCCGGAAATGTCCGGCCTGGAACTGCTGACCTGGTGCCGCGAGCAGGACAACCTCAAGACTATGCCCTTTGTCATGGTGACCAGCCGTGGCGACAAAGAGAACGTCGTCCAGGCGATTCAGGCCGGTGTATCCGGCTACGTCAGCAAGCCGTTCACCAACGAACAACTGCTGACCAAGGTCAAGCAGGCGCTGAACAAGGTCGGCAAGCTCGACACCTTGATGAACAGCGCGCCGACCAAAATGAACTCGGCGTTCGGCAATGATTCCTTGAGCGCGTTGACCGGCGGCAAGCCTGCCATGGCCAGCGTTGCACCTGCTGCTGCACCGATTGCCCGACCTGCCGCCGCTGCACCCGCGGCGGCGGCCCCGTCCCGTGGCCTGCTCAACAGCCCGCCGGTAAAAGCACCGGCGGCGTCTGCAGCACCTACCGGTGGTCGCGGCCAAGGCCAATTGCGCCTGCCCAATGGCATTCAGCAATGCGTGATCAAGGCGTTGAGCCTCAAGGAAGCGCTGCTGGTGGTCAAACGCAGCGAAGCCCTGCCGCAAGTGCTCGACAGCGCCGTGCTCGATCTGGAGCAGGGCGACAACGCTGAAGTCGCCCGCCTGAACGGTTACCTGCACGCCATCGTCGCCCACGAGCAGAAACCCGACAGCGAATGGCTGCAACTGACGTTCCGCTTTGTCGACCAGGATGCGCAGAAGCTGGATTACATCTCCCGTTTGATAGCTCGTGGTACGGCGCAGAAGCATTTCGTTCCAGGCGCATAACCTTCGTCGCCTGACAGTCCGCTATCGCTAGCAGGCTAGCTCCCACATTGGAATGCATTCCCCTGTGGGAGCTAGCCTGCTAGCGATGGGGCCATCACATACACCGCACATCTGCGCAACAGTCCTTTTTGAAACATCTGCCGACTACCCGGGTCCATTGCAGCTGCTAGGCTCATCCCCAGGCCTTACTCGACAGAATCCTGCCCATGCTCGCGCGCCTGCTGTTTTGCTGTGGTCTGTTCATGGCGTCCTCTACGGCCATGGCCATGACCATTTACAAATCCACCGATGCCAATGGCGTGGTCTCCTACAGCGACCGCCCCACGAAAGGCTCCAAGGTGTTCACTTTTCGTGATCGCATGGTCGAGCACCTTGAGCGTCAGGTGTACCTCGTCATCACCAAGAAAAAAGGCGTGGACAGTGTGTACGTGCGCAACGACCTGTACGCGCCGGTACAGATCGAGTTGAGTTTCGCCGGGCTGCAGAACGTCAGCGGTGCGCCGAGCCGACCGATTCGGCGGGTCATGCCGGCGCGCAGCAGCATTCGTCTGGCGCTGCTCACGGCGACGCGGGCTGAAAGGCCGCTCGCGTACACCCCCAGATTTGAATACTTCCTGGGTGATCCCTCAGGCGCCGCCATGGCCTATCGATACCCGTTCCCCTGGCGCGGTGGACCGTTTCGGCTGAGCCAGGGCGCCAACGGTCAATACAGTCACTTCGGGCCGAAGAACCGCTACGCCATGGATATCGCGATGCCTGAGGGCACGCCGATCATTGCCGCGCGGGGCGGGGTAGTGGTGAAAACCGAGAATGCCCAGACCGGGCGCGGCAACGATCCGTCAGGCAATTTCGTGCGGGTGCTGCACGATGACGGGACGATGGGCGTGTACTTGCACCTCAAGCGGGGTTCGGTGAGTGTTCGCGAGGGGCAGCGGGTGTCGGTGGGCAGTCCGCTGGCGCTGTCGGGCAACACCGGCAACAGCAGCGGGCCGCACCTGCATTTCGTGGTACAGCGCAATACCGGGATGGGGCTGGTGTCGATTCCGTACCAGTTCAATCAACCGGTGGGGGCATTGCCCAACTTTGCGTTGGGCAAACAATGATGTGTGCCTGACCTGACGCCTTCGTTGTAGGAGCCGGCTTGCTGGCGATGAACGATAACGCGGTTTCACATAACACCGCGGCGCTGCCATCGCTAGCAAGCCGGCTCCTACAGGGGCAGGGCTCAATCCAGCATCAACACCTTGGCCAAAATAATCTTCGGCCCTTTCATCTTCTTGATGATGATCCGCAGGCCTTCAACTTCCAGCACCTCTTCCTCTTCCGGCACCCGTTTCAGGGATTCATACACCAGCCCGGCGAGGGTTTCGGCTTCGACGTGGTCCAGGTCAATGCCCAGCAGGCGCTCGACCTTGAACAACGGCGTATCACCGCGAACCAGCAACTTGCCCGGCTGGTACGCGAGAATCCCGCGCTCAGCCTTGCGGTGTTCGTCCTGAATGTCGCCGACCAGCACTTCCAGCACGTCTTCCATGGTCAGGTAACCGATGACGTTGCCATCGGCCTCTTCGACCAGTGCGAAGTGCGAGCCGCCTTTGCGGAACTGTTCCAGCAACTGCGACAGCGGCATATGGCGCGACACGCGTTCCAGCGGTCGGGTCAGCTCAGCCAGGTTGAACGACTCGGGAATGTGGTCCAGCGCGGCCAGTTCCAGCAGCAGGTCCTTGATGTGCAGCAGGCCGACGAACTCCTGGCGATCGCTGTCGTACACCGGATAACGGCTGAACTTGTGGCGACGGAACATCGCCAGGATTTCCTTGAGCGGCGCGTTGAACTCCAGCGTCACCAGGTCTTCGCGGGAGTTGGCCCAGTCGACCACTTCCAGTTCGCCCATTTCCACGGCCGAGGCCAATACGCGCATGCCTTGGTCGCTCGGGTCCTGGCCACGGCTGGAGTGCAGGATCAGTTTCAGTTCTTCGCGGCTGTAATGGTGCTCGTGATGGGGGCCGGGTTCACCCTGGCCAGCGATGCGCAGGATGGTGTTGGCGCTGGCGTTAAGCAGGTAAATCGCCGGGTACATCGCCCAATAGAACAGGTACAGCGGCACGGCGGTCCACAGCGACAGCAATTCGGGTTTGCGGATGGCCCAGGATTTCGGCGCCAGTTCACCCACCACGATGTGCAGGTACGAGATGACAAAGAACGCGGCGAAGAACGACACGGCCTTGATCACTTCGGCCGACTGCACGCCGACGGCTTCCAGCAGCGGTTCGAGGATGTGCGCGAACGCAGGTTCACCAACCCAGCCAAGGCCCAGGGAGGCGAGGGTGATACCCAATTGGCAAGCCGACAGGTAGGCATCGAGCTGACTGTGAACGGTGCGCAGGATGTGCCCGCGCCAGCCGTTTTTATCAGCGATGGCCTCGACCCGGGTCGAGCGCAGTTTGACCATGGCAAATTCCGCCGCAACGAAAAATCCGTTGAGCAACACCAGGATCAGAGCAAAAAGAATCATGCCGAAGTCGGCAAAGAGTGTTGCGAGGGTCAAGCCAGGGGAAGGGTCCATGATGGAGTTTTGCGGGTTCCGTGTATTCGAAAAGGGGGTCAATGCGGTGCCTGAAGGGCAGGCACAAGTCAGCCAATGTAGCGGCTGACCGGGTGCTTGCCTAGTGGCGAATGCTGGCCGGAATCAGTCGGCCGTGCTGATGACCCGGGATTTGGTGACCTGGGCTGGCGCGAAATGGCAGGTAAACGTACTGCCGTGGCCCGGCACGCTGCTGATTTCCATCCGTGCGCGGTGGCGCAGCAGCACATGTTTGACGATTGCCAGCCCAAGCCCGGTGCCGCCGGTGTTGGAGTTGCGGCTGGAATCGACGCGGTAGAACCGTTCGGTCAGGCGCGGCAGGTGTTTGCTGTCGATACCGATGCCGGAGTCCTGCACGCTCAGGTGCGCGCCTTGCTCGTCAGCCCACCAGCGAATGCGGATATTGCCTTCGGCCGGGGTGTATTTCACCGCGTTGAACACCAGGTTGGAAAACGCACTGCGCAATTCGGCTTCGCTGCCCTTGAGCAGAATCGTCGGATCGGCTTCCAGGGTGATGCGCTGGTTTTTCTGCCCGGACAGTTGCTGAGCGTCGCCCTTGATCGATTGCAGCAAGCCATCGATGGCCACGGGCTGGTTGTCCGACGGGTAATCGGTGGCTTCCAGCTTGGCCAGCAGCAGCAAGTCGTTGAGCAACGTCTGCATGCGCCCGCCTTGCTGCTGCATTTGCTGCAGGGCACGGGTCCAGCGCGGGTTCACGTCATCGACGTTGTCCAGCAGGGTTTCCAGATACCCGCAGATCACCGTCAGCGGCGTGCGCAGTTCGTGGGAAACGTTGGCGATAAAGTCTTTGCGCATCTGTTCCAGCTGATGGATGCGCGTCACGTCGCGCACCAGCATCAAGTGTTCGTTGTTGCCGTAGCGGGTGATGTACAGCTGAATGCGCAGTCGATCGTTGATCGGCGAGGGGATTTCCAGCGGCTCGGCGTAGCTGTCCTGCTCGAAGTATTCCTTGAAGCGCGGATGGCGCACCAGGTTGGTCACCGGCTGGCCACTGTCCTGCGGCGTCTTGAGACCGAGCAGGGTTTCCGCGGCGCGGTTCCACCATTCGAGGTTGCCGTCGGTGTCGAGCATGATCACCGCGTCTTTCAACGCGGCGGTGGATTCCTGGACCCGGTCGATCACCGCTTGCAGGCGTCCGCGCACGCGTTGGTCGCGGCGTTGCAGGTGATAGATGCTGTCGAACACTTCGCCCCACAGGCCATAGCCATCGGGCGGCGCTTCATCGGGTTTGTGCAGGCGCAGCCACTCGTGCAGACGCAGCAATTGCTTGAGGGTCCAGGCCAGGTAAAGGCCCAGGCCCGCAGCGAGGCTCCAGCCGTAGTAGCCGGTAATCAGGCCGATCACCAGGCAGGCGGTGACCAGTAGCAGCATGTGGCGAATCAGGGTGCCATGCCAGTTTTGGTTCACTTGAACGCGCGTCCTTGTCAGCTTGTCGGGCGGGAAAGGGCTGAATCAGGCTTTGGTGGAAAACCGGTAGCCGGTACCGCGCACGGTTTGTACCAGATTTTCGTAGGCATCACCGAGGGCTTTGCGCAGGCGACGGATGTGCACGTCGACGGTGCGTTCCTCTACATACACATTGCCGCCCCAGACCTGATCCAGCAACTGACCACGGGTGTAGGCGCGTTCCTGGTGGGTCATGAAGAATTGCAGCAAGCGGTATTCGGTCGGGCCCATCTCGGCGGGTTTGCCGTCGATGGTCACGCGGTGGCTGATCGGGTCCAGCAGCAGGCCGCCGACTTCAATCGGCGCTTCGCCATCGGTAGGGCCGGCGCGGCGCAGCACGGCTTTGAGGCGCGCAACCAGCTCGCGCGGGGAAAACGGTTTGGTGATGTAGTCGTCGGCGCCGACTTCCAGGCCCTGGATCTTGTTGTCCTCTTCGCCCTTGGCGGTGAGCATGATGATCGGGATGTCCCCGGTCAGCTCATCGCGCTTGAGGCGGCGGGCCAACTCGATGCCGGAGGTGCCGGGCAGCATCCAGTCGAGCAGGATCAGGTCCGGTTTGCGGTCGACGATGATCGCGTGGGCCTGTTGCGAGTTTTCGGCCTCCAGGCAGTCATAGCCGGCCATTTCCAACGCAACGGCGATCATTTCGCGAATGGGCGCTTCGTCGTCGACGATCAGAATGCTCCTGCCAACCATGCCTTTAATCCTCTTGTCATTTAACTGTCTTGCGCCGCATTAGATAACGGAATTATTGCAGTCGTGTGACAGTATTTTAGTCGCCCGGCGATTGTCATGATCCTGATCTATTCTCTAAGTCCGAACCCTGACAACCACCAAAGAAGGTTTCCATGACTCAATACACGCAATCCCTTAAAGCCCTGATGCTGGCAGCTGCCCTGTCTTTGCCGGCAATGGCCTTCGCGGCTGAGCCTGTGATGATGAAAGACGGTGTGATGGCGGACCACAAGGGCATGACGTTGTACACGTTCGACAAGGACACCACCGCCGGCAAGTCTGTGTGCACTGGTGAGTGTGCGGAATACTGGCCAGCGTTCAAGGCGCCAGCGGATGCCAAGGCCGAAGGTGACTGGACAATCGTCAAGCGTGACGACGGCACGATGCAGTGGGCCTACAAGGGCAAACCGCTGTACTACTTCAAGAAGGACGCGAAACCGGGTGACAAGGCCGGTGACAAAATGAAGGACGTCTGGCACGTCATCACCAACTCCGGACCGAAGATGTAACCCCCTCTGTAGGAGCTGGCTTGCCAGCGATGGACGTAAACGTTGATGCGAGTTGTCTGGATAAACGCGTCGCCTTCACGTTCATCGCGAGCAGGCTCGCTCCCACAGTTTCATGTGTGGTTCACCGCACCGCGTAATCCAAAACAATCCCCACAAAAATCGCCAACCCCGCCCAATGGTTGTGCAAGAACGCCTTGAAGCAGCGCATCCTGTCCTTGCCACGGGTGTACCAGAATTCCCACGCAAAACAGCCCGCCGCCGCCAGCAATCCCAGGTGGAACCAGCCGCCGAGTTCGAACTTCGACCCGGCCAGCAACAGGCAACCCAACGCCAACCCTTGCAAGGTCAGGATGATCACCCGGTCCGCCTCGCCAAACAGAATCGCCGTGGATTTCACACCGATCTTCAAGTCGTCGTCGCGATCAGTCATCGCGTAATAGGTGTCATAACCCACCGTCCACAGCAGGTTGGCGATCCACAGCAACCACGCCGCCGCCGGCAGTTCGCCGGTTTCGGCGGTGAACGCCATCGGCATCCCCCAGGAAAACGCCGCGCCCAGCACCACTTGCGGGTAATAGGTGTAGCGCTTCATGAACGGGTAAGTGAAGGCCAGCGCCAAACCACCAAACGATAACCACACCGTCGCCGCATTGGTGCACAGTACCAGCAGGAAACTCACGCCCATCAGCAATGCAAAGAACACCAGCGCTTCTTTGGAGCTGATCTTTCCGCTCGGCAGCGGGCGCTGTTCGGTGCGTTTCACATGGCCATCGACCTTGCGGTCCGCCCAGTCGTTGATCACGCAACCGCCGGCGCGGGTCAGTACCACGCCGAGCACGAAAATCACCACGTTGGCCAGCGACGGCGAACCTTTACCGGCAATCCACAGCGCCCACAGCGTCGGCCACAGCAGCAGATAAATGCCGATCGGCTTGTCCATACGCGTCAACTGAATGAAATCCCAGGCCCGAGGGTTCAAGCGGTTCAGGGACTTGAGCAGGCTCTGGTACATCAGCAGTTCTCCGGATGGGCGCGGGTGGCGTGCCACAAGGTCGGCAGGAAAATCTCGGCCACCAGCACGCTCAAGGCGCCACGGTCGAAGCGCGAGCGACGGCCCCACAATTCAGGTGCCCGGCACTCCACCGGCAGCCACTCCTGAGGATAGTGACAAACCTCGATGGCGCGACGCTGAAACGCCTGGTCGCAAAACAGCAACTCGCCCAGCGAGCGGCTGCCCAACTCGTCCATGTGCAACCCGTCGCCCTGCAACGCGCTGCGTGCCGCCACGCTGCGGGCGAACACCCAGGCTTCACCGTGGCCGCGCAGATACACCTCGCGCACCCAGCCTTCACTGTCTTCGGCCAGGTCCAGTGCCGCGCATTCGTCCGCGCGCAGCGGTTGCCAGCCTTCGAAAAGCGGCGTGACGCTGAAGCTGTCATTCGACAGACGGGTCAGCCGTCGGGTCAGCGAACCTTCGTCGAACAACCAGTCGAGGGTAGACGTGTCGGGGAGCGGCGAAAGTCGGCTTTGGGGAAGCCAGAAAGGAGGTTTTGAGTGCGGCACAGTGAGTCATTATTGGCAGCAAATGAGGCGGCGAGCTTACCATGTCGGTCGGTGATTTTGATTGATCCGGCGCCCCATTGCGTCGAACAGGCTTGCATCTGCCGGGCCCGATCAGTACAAAACGCCCTGAGCCGGACGGCAGCGCTGCAACCATCGACCGTTCGCGCCGGCAATAAGCCTGAATCCTGAGGATGTACCTGAATGAAAAAGTGGCAATGTGTGGTCTGCGGCCTGATCTACAACGAAGCCGACGGCTGGCCGGATGACGGCATTGCGCCGGGCACCCTGTGGCAAGACGTGCCGGAAGACTGGCTGTGCCCGGACTGCGGCGTCGGCAAGATGGATTTCGAAATGATCGAAATCAACTAAGACATTTAGAGGAGTAAGGAATGAACGCACCTGTCGTGATCGTCGGCACCGGGCTGGCTGGCTACAACCTCGCCCGGGAGTTTCGCAAACTCGATAGCGAAACCCCGCTGCTGCTGATTACCGCCGATGACGGGCGCTCCTACTCCAAGCCGATGCTCTCCACGGGCTTCGGCAAGAACAAAGACGCCGACGGCCTGAGCATGGCCGAACCCGGCGCCATGGCCGAACAGCTGAAGGCCGAAGTGCGCACCCACACGCGCATCAGCGGTATCGATCCTGGCCACAAGCGCCTGTGGATCGGCGAAGAATCGGTGATCTACCGCGACCTGATCCTGGCCTGGGGCGCCGAAACCGTGCGCGTGCCAATCGAAGGTGATGCGGCGGACGCCGTGTTCCCGATCAACGACCTCGAAGACTACGCGCGCTTTCGTGCGGCAGCGGCCGGCAAACGCCGGGTGCTGTTGCTCGGTGCCGGCCTGATCGGCTGTGAATTCGCCAACGACCTGATCCTTGGCGGTTACGAGGTGCAACTGGTTGCACCGTGCGAACAGGTCATGCCGACCCTGTTGCACCCGGCGGCAGCCGCTGCGGTCCAGGCCGGACTGGAAAGCCTCGGCGCACGTTTCCACCTCGGGCCGGTGCTCAACCGCTTGCAGCGTGTTGAAGAGGGTTTGGAAGCGCATCTGTCGGACGGTCAGGTGATCCCGTGCGACGTGGTGGTCTCCGCCATCGGCCTGCGTCCGCGCATCGACCTGGCGGCCGCCGCCGGTGTGCAGGTCAATCGCGGCGTGGTGGTCGATCGCCACCTGAAAACTTCTCACGCCAACATCTACGCCCTGGGCGACTGCGCTGAAGTCGACGGGCTGAATCTGCTGTACGTGATGCCCCTCATGAGCTGTGCGAGAGCGCTGGCACAAACCCTCGCCGGCAACCCGACAGCCGTGAGCTACGGCGCGATGCCGATCACCGTCAAAACGCCGGTTTGCCCGTTGGTGGTTTCGCCGCCGCCACGGGGTTTGGAGGGCGTCTGGACCGTCGAAGGGCAGGGCGCTGACATCAAGGTTTTATGCCGCGATGCCGCCGGAAAACTGCTCGGTTATGCCCTGACAGGTGCGGCGGTGATGGAAAAACTCGCACTGAACAAAGAACTTCCACCGCTGCTGGCGTAAATACCGGTCGTTCTGTCGGAATCACCCCGCTTTTGCCCCCACAAACGTCGCGCCGAGACTGGCGCGGCTCTTCCGTGCGTGCCATTCTCACTCCCGTCTGCCGCAGAGTAGAGCACCTGCGGCGCTTTGGGCGCTGTTCCAACGAGAACAGCACGGACATAACAACAAAAAACCGTCAAAGGGGCTTCACTAATGCGTAAACCAGAACTCGCCGCCGCCATCGCGGAAAAAGCAGATCTCACCAAAGAACAGGCCAACCGCGTTCTCAACGCCGTTCTCGAAGAAATCACCGGCGCCCTGCACCGCAAGGACAGCGTGACGCTGGTCGGCTTCGGCACTTTCCTGCAACGCCACCGCGGCGCCCGCACCGGCAAAAACCCGCAAACCGGTGAGCCAGTGAAAATCAAGGCCAGCAACACCGTTGCGTTCAAACCGGGCAAATCGTTGAAAGACAGTGTTAATCCGTAACACGCACCGACGCCCGCCTAGCGGGTGAGCGGAACAAAAAATGGGCACGCCAACCAGGTTGGGTGCCCATTTTTTATGGCTGACGGGGTGCCCTTTGTAGGAGCCGGCTTGCTGGCGATAGCGCCCGATCAACCAACATCAACGTCGCCTGACACACCGCCATCGCCAGCAAGCTGGCTCCTACAGTCCTATGTACCAGCGAATTCCCCACTCCCCCCGCAGCAATTCAGTGACAAGGGCCTCCCCATCTTTTCAGCTGACAACAATCACTGTAGGAGCCGGCTTGCCGGCGATAGCGCCCGATCAATCAACATCAATGTCGCCTGACACACCACCATCGCCAGCAAGCCGGCTCCTACAGATATACGTGCCTGACGGATCAAACGGTCCGACTTTGTTGCTTGGCAAAAATCGCCGCCATCTCCGGTTCATCCAAATGATCCAGCGCACGCTCCACCAACAAATGCACCCCGTCGGCCATGCGGCTGAGCGCCAGGGCTACGGAGCGGCGTGAGCCGTCCACATCGTCGGCAAGGTCGGCGGCGATGGCGCTGATGGACAGCAGGTCTTCCGAGGCGTTGGCGAGGAGGGCTTCGGTGTTGATGCCGGGGCAGACGCTAAAGAGTTGGCCGTTACGCTTTGGTGGTTTGGGTTCGGTTGGCGGGAAGTGATGGTCGAGGGCGCGTTCGGCGGCTTCGTTGAGTTTGTTTGAGTCGGGGCTTTCGTATGGGGAAACCGGATCGGTTTCCGGTGGGTTTGGTGTGACCTTGAACATGGTTACTTTCCTTTAGTAGGGCCGTGACCATTTCGCGACTAAACGAAAAGGAGGCGGCTGTGCGCAAGTTAGTCGACCGGTAAAGTCACCAAAACCCGGCGCGCCCAATGGCGCCATGCGCACAGCCACCATCAAGTGCAGGCAAACACCTGACTGGATGACACTTGTGCAACCGTAGATGACTAGCCGGGCGACTAAACCCGATCACTGATGAGCAGTGACACGAATCAAGTTACCGACCGCCCCCAAGGCGCACAAGCCGGCGGATTCTGGCGTAGCCGTAGGCAACGACGCAAGGTGTTGTAGCTTGCAGGACGTAACCTTGAGGCGTTTTAAACAAGCGCTCTCTGGCGATGTTTAATCATTGCGATCTTGATGTTCCTTACCAACTTCCATAGGGGATTCCGAACTTTTCGATATAGGCTTTTGACTCTTCTGAAAGCGGCCGATGTTTTCCATTGGACGTTCCCCCGTAGGGGCCTTTGGGACTGATCGTGCCTTGGACTCGAGTGACTTCGGTCGATTTAAGACAAGGCCCACCTAACCACACCTTGGCGATTCCTCCCGGCGCCAGGCCGATAGTCAAAAACTTTCGGTAATCGGTTTTCCATTTGCCTACCGCGCCGCAATAAGCTCTTTCACCCTTGAGCATGGTGTTCCGCGCAGATTCGGGGATTTCGATGTAGGCCCCGTAGGTCTGCGGTTCTGCCATGGACTGCCAGCGCACATAGACCAAACGAGGCAGGTCAGCCCCGGTAACATACCGGCCTTTTCCTCCAGGATCTTCTCGCCATCCCGCTGGCTTACCTCTGAACTCGGACGGTACGCCTTTGCTCATGGCCCGTGGATACCCCATAGCCGGTATACCGCTGCCCGCGCGAAGGAACACGCGCTCATTGATATCAACGACACCGGCCGTTTCGATCCAGACTTCCATATAGTCAGGCGAAAAAAAATCTAGGCTCCATGCGTCATAAGGTAATGATCTGCTCTCGACAGAGGCACATCCTCCCAACAACACAAATAGCAACGCAAAGCCGGACTTAAGCAAGGGTGAGCACCTATGCATTGGGATGCACCACGCGTTTATAGTTTTCGGCGGGGCGATCGATAAACACGATGTTCAGGTCACTATTGTTCCAGCCTTTGGCTGCGTTCCATTTCGCAGACAGATGGATATAGCGGCGGTACAGCAGCTCCTCTTCGTCGAGGCTCAGGCTCGTGCGGCGAGTTTCGCCTAACGCATAAGCCATCAATTTTTCGGCAATCGGTTTCAGCTCTGTTGGTAATGCGTACGTCTGATCCTCTTCGTCAATGACCTTGAACGGGACGTCGTGCCTGGCCCCCAACTCGCGCATGATTCGCAGGTAAACCAACGCCAAATCGTTGCGCACAATCCGCTCGCTGTGGACCGCCGCATAGACATTCTTCGAATTGGATCTGTCGCCTTTTGCGTTGCTGATCATCTCCACCGCCCAAGTTTTCACCTCCAATGTCAGCCCATACAGATTGAGTTGATCCTGAAGGCGACCTAGCTCTTGCTGAGCCCAACGATAGGCGGTTGACGCTGTGGAAGGCACGTAAAGTTCCATGTCGCGGCTGCAGCGCGGCTTACTAAGCAAAACTCGCTCAATGACGTTGGGTATATACCCTCCACCCAAGTCGGAGTGGACGCCGGGCAGCTCGATATCAGCAGCGCCGGCGCTGTTGAGTGAAAAGTTATGGCGGCGCTCGTCCCGCGACACTAAATGCACGACCTTTTTTGCCACATCGGGTGCCAAGTACAAATTGACCCCGGGGTTATTGGCGTCGTGGACGCTAAAGTCGCCGTCAGCCACGCTGCCTACTGCAGCAGCGGTGTCGAAAATGCCGATAAAGTTGATGGAGGCATCGGTGTTGGCGCGCCAGGAAAACTCCTCGGTAAACAACGTAGCATTGGCGGGTAGCTGCGCCGCCAATGGACTCTTCTCTCCTTTCTGTACTTCATTGGCAAAATGCCGCGCAGCTGCGGCACCGCGACTGAAACCGAAGATATCGAACTCGACACGTTCAACCTTTCGATCAGGATTGGATCGCTTGAACTGTTCAACCCTTTCGAGAATAAGCGTTGGACTCTGCGCAACCCGCGCTGATACACCGTGTTCACCCACGCCGGTTGCTAGTGAAAAAAGTGAATCCTGTTCGCCACTGCTAGTACCGATGCCATCCAGATAAACGGGGATGTACCCGATGGTTTCTTCAACAGCCAATAACCGCTTACTGTCATCGGTGTACAGCTCATGCAACTTCGCCACATTACTCGTGTCATTCCCATAGCTGTTATCCGGTGTATTCCCCTTGCCGTCATAACCCCTCGCCTGACAAAACTGCAGAATATCCTCAGCCTCCTCCAGCAGATTCACATCCCGCGCATAACACCCGGCAACCATTTCACTGTTGGACCGATTATTCCCAGTCCCATCAAAAAACACCCCAATACGTAAAGTAATTCCTTCTTCTTCAACCTCTTCTTCCTCCTCCTCCAGCTCATCCGACTCATTCTCTTCCGACGACGGGGGCTCAGGCACAACCGCCGCCAACAACCCCGCCACCGTCCCAGGCAACAACGCATGCGCCGCCATCCCCGTTCCCGGCGAACCACCGACCTCAATCTCGCTACTGCTGAACACCCCACCCGCATCGATCACGACATGGTGACCGCCCGCCTTCAACGTAATGCTGGCGCCCGCGTCCAGCACCAGATGAGCGCCAGCCTTGATATGAACGTGCTCACCGGCCTCAACCACCCACGCTTCGCCAATCTGGTTGTGGCTACTTCCGGCAATTTGCAGATAGTCATTGGCCTTGAGCTGAACCTTTCTATCCGCCGTAACCGTGCGATGTTCTTCCGCGCCAAGCACCGCGATGCTGTTGCCCTTGATCGCTTCCCGACGCTCATTCCCCACGTCCAGTCGGCTGTCGCTCCCGACCTTCTGCTCCATGTCCCGCTGCGCTCGCAGGTAGATCAACTCCAGCCCGGCGCGGTCTTCGATCGACAGTTCGTTATAGCCACCGGTATGCGGCGAGCTGTGGCTGCGCAGCACGGTTCTGGTTTTGTTCTCGGGCAAGGGGTAGGGTGCCGGTGTGACCTTGTTGATCAGGCAACCGGTTATGAGTGGGTTATCTGGATTGCCTTCGAGGTAGGTGACGAGGACTTCCATGCCGATGCGCGGAATGGTCACCGCACCGAAATGATCCCCCGCCCAACTGGACGTCACCCGCAGCCAGCAACTGCTTTGTTCGCTGTTGCGCTCCGCGCGGTCCCAATGGAATTCGACTTTGACGCGACCGTCTTCATCGCAGTAGATCTCTTCTCCGACAGGCCCGGTGACGCGGGCGGTCTGGCAGACGAGCACGGGGCGTTGTGCGGGCATCGGCGGCCGATAAAACACGTCCCAGGGAATCGCGCTGAAGCTGTTTTGGTAGCCCTGGGTAAAACTGCCCTCGGCGTCGGTGATTGACTCTTCCAGCACCTGCGGCTGTTTGCCGATATGAGTAACGCTGAGCAGCAGCCACAGATCGTTGTACGTGGCGCGTGGGTGATCCGTCAGGCTGAAAAAGTGGCCGCTGCGCAGGCACGGCTGATCACTTTTGCCCTCGGCCAATTGATAGTCGGTGCGGTGCCGCTCCAGTGCTTGTCGGGCGAGCTGTTTGCCGTGCTTTTCGGTCTCGAAAAACAGCGGATAACGATAGTCTTCAAGCTCGGGGCTGAACTCGGCGATGAAGCGACTTTCCAGCAGCAGGCTCGGGTGTTTCGGGTCGTAGTTTCGGCGGGTGACTTTGCTGGGGCGAGTGCTGTAACCCATGGAAAACTGGCTGACGACCGGATGCTCCGCCACCATGCCGGCGCCTTGCAGATAGGGCGTTTCGCCCAATTTCGCAAAGGCGGTCTGGTCATCGCTGAACACCAGCACATGGCCTTCCCGGGAGTGCTGGTGATGCCACGCAATGCCGTCCTCGGCGCACAGTCGCCGGACGAACTCAAAACAACTTTCCCCATATTGGGTGCAGTATTCGCGCTCGGGACTCGTTCTGACATGGAAGGTAAATGCGTCGGCTTGAATGCCGTGCCCCTTGAGTACCTGAGCGATGATTTGCGGTGCCGTCAGGCCCTGGAAAATCCGCTGATCGTGACTGAACTGCAAGTCATGCAGCGCCGGCACCAGGTGCATGCGATAGCGGGTCAGGCGCTTGCCGACTTCGCCCACGGACACCCTGGTGACATGGCCATGAATGCCTTCGCCGTTGAGGCCGAACTGTAGAAAGGCGGGTTGGTTGAGCAAGCTTTCCAGATCGAAATCTGGATGCTCGCTGACCAGGTCAACCTGAATCGAATACAAGGCGCTGATGGTTTCCGTGCCTTCGAAGGCCAGCACTTTGAAGTCGTTGCGAATCGTCGGGATAAGGAGGGTGAAGTGGGCAACGTTGGCCGATGCAAGCATGCGCTTATCCTTTTGCTACGTAGTCGCTCGTCCTTAAGCTGAAAGAAAAAATCGGCGAAACCGAGCCATACGTGCCCGGATTAAGTCGCCAAAATGCCGGGCACGCTAACAAGGCATGCAAAGTATTGATGTAGGAAGGATCTTGAAGAATGGTGTGATATTTCCCAGATACCCGAAGTTCCATTTTGGAACTTTGTTTTAAATTCAAAGTGGCCATCATAGTGATGGCACTTTTCTTATCGGCAGTTGTCACTCGTCGCTTTATTCATCGATGTCGTAACATTTCGGAATGCTCCTACATTTATATTTTTTAGTTTTTGGCATGCTGCGCGCCTGCCAAAGGGAGCAATCGGCAATGAATATGCGATTTATTCAGGTGAAAGAGGCGGAGGCCTCTAGCTCAACGGTTTCAGGGCGTTGGGTCGAGCGCTGAATTATTAAACTTACATCAGGGATCCCCTTGCTACATATAGGGAGATCTCCTACGAGAGATAAACGCGCTTCGTCTTATTGTTTAATCGGGTGCTTGCTAGTGGCCATCATCGTGAGTACGATGCGCCCACTTTGAAAGAGCACGATCTCAATTGGATGAGACATTTCGCAGCTCTTTGATTCTGTCTCACGCCGTTGGAACTCCAATGAGCGTATGACCGTAATCCAAACTAAAGGCCATGGATGTCCTACTCAAGCAAACTTTCTGCTCATTACCTCGATCTCGCAAAAGCCTCTGTTTCCAAAGAGAATTTCGCGGGCGAGGATGTTCGCTTTTCGAGCGAATATGAGTCATTGGAAAGCGAGCTGGCCAAAGCCTCGTCCATGCACGAAAGCGGTCAGATCGACTGGCTGAAAATCCGTGAAAACAGCGAAAACCTGCTGCGCACCCAGTCCAAGGATTTGCGCGTCGGCGCCTGGCTGACCTGGGCCCTGTACCAGCGCGAATCCTTCCAAGGCCTGCTCGCCGGCCTCGGTTTGCTGCACTACTTGTGCGAAAGCCACTGGGCCGAAGTCCACCCGAACAAGGCACGTACGCGCTCCGCTGCGATCAGTTGGCTGGTGCCGCGTCTTGAGCAGGTGCTGACCGAAAACGTCGCGATCAAAGAGCAGTTGCCGATGTTCCGCCGTCTGGTGGAACACCTGGAAGGCCTCGACGCCGCGTGCACCGAGCACCTGGGCGATGACGCGCCGCTGTTGTTGCCGATTTCCCGCCGCCTGAAAAACATGGTGCAACGGGCCGCCGACAACCAGCCTGAACCAGGCGTGGTCGGTGCGGCCGTGGCTCAGGTCAAACAAGTCGCTACGCAACTGTTGACGCCCGGCGCGCCGATCGACAACGAAAAAGAAGCCCACAAAGCCCTGCGCGCCCAGCAAGAAAGCGCCCGGCCATTGTGCGCCTGGTGGCTCAAGCAGAAAGCCACCGACCTGCGTGCCCTGCGTCTCAATCGCACGCTGTTGTGGTTGCCCATCGACGCTGTCCCCGAACGTAACGCCGAGCAGATCACCGTGCTGCGCGGTTTGCCGGCGGACAAGCTCAAGGCCTATCAGGACCGTTACGACCAGGGCAAATACGCCGACCTGTTGGTGGAACTGGAGGCGAGCCTGGCGAAGGCGCCGTTCTGGTTCGATGGCCAGCGAATGGTCTGGGAATGCCTCCAGGCCCTCAACGCAGAAATGGCGATGCGCGAAGTGGAAATCCACTTCGCGCTTTTGGTTCAGCGCCTGCCCGGCATCGTCGAATTGCGCTTCCATGACGGCGCGCCGTTCGCCGATCCGTCCACTCGCGCCTGGATCAGCGCCAACGTCATGCCGCACCTGCAAAGCGCCAGTGCGCCGCGCAAAGTCGAAGTCGCCGACACCCAGCCCGCCTGGGAACTGGCCCTCGAAGAGGTCCTGCCGATTCTGCGCAAGGACGGCCTCAAGGCTGCCGTGCAAATCCTCAAGCAGGGCCTGCAAAGCGCCAACGGCGGGCGCGTGCGGTTCTTCTGGCAGTTCGCCCTCGCGCGACTGTGCTTCATGGCCAAAAAGTACGAACTGGCCAAGACCCAACTCGAAACCCTCGACCAAACATTACAGGACTCAGGCCTGCACGCCTGGGAGCCCGATCTTGCGCTGGAAGTGCTGCATTTACTGCATAGCTGCTGCGAGTTGTTGCCGCAGAACCATGCCGTACGTGAACGCAAGGAAGAGATTTATCGCAGGCTGTGCCACCTCGATCTCGAAGTGGTACTCGAATAGGCCCCAGGGCCACAACCGCAAGGAGAAAAGCCATGGCCAAAGAAGGCTCGGTAGCCCCCAAGGAACGCATCAACGTCACGTTCAAACCTGCCACCGGTGGTGCCCAGGAAGAGATCGAACTGCCGTTGAAACTACTGGCAATCGGTGACTACACCCACCGCAAGGACGAACGCAAAGTCGAAGATCGCAAGCCGATCAGCATCGACAAGATGACCTTCGACGAGGTGCTGGCCAAGCAAGAGCTGCAGCTGACACTGAGCGTACCGAACCGTCTTCAGGAAGAAAGCGACACTGAAGAACTGGCCGTGAAACTGCGCGTCAACTCGATGAAGGACTTCAACCCGGCCAGCCTGGTCGAGCAAGTGCCTGAGCTGAAAAAACTGATGGAACTGCGCGACGCGCTGGTGGCCCTCAAAGGCCCGCTGGGTAACGCGCCTGCGTTCCGCAAAGCCATCGAAGGCGTTCTCGCCGACGACGAATCCCGCGGTCGCGTACTGGGTGAGCTGGGCCTGAACGCCGCAGCCCAGGACGCCTGAGTCTCCATCAGCCAAGGAAGCCAACATGAGCACGAGTGCAGCGCAGCAAAAGAGTAACGAGAACGGCGAATACAGCATTCTCGACAGCATCATCGCCGAAACCCGCCTGACCCCGGACGACGAAGCCTACGACATCGCCAAGCGCGGTGTGTCGGCCTTCATCGAAGAGCTGCTCAAGCCGCAGAACAACGGTGAGCCGGTCAAGAAAGCCATGGTTGACCGCATGATCGCCGAGATCGATGCCAAGCTCAGCCGTCAGATGGACGAGATCCTCCACCACCCGGACTTCCAGTCCCTGGAATCGTCGTGGCGTGGCCTGCAGTTGCTGGTCGACCGCACCAACTTCCGCGAAAACATCAAGATCGAAATCCTCAACGTCTCCAAAGAAGACCTGCTGGACGATTTCGAAGATTCGCCGGAAGTGATGCAGGCTGGCCTGTACAAGCACATCTACACCGCTGAATACGGCCAGTTCGGTGGTCAGCCGGTAGGCGCGATCATCGCTAACTACTTCATGTCCCCAAGCTCGCCGGACGTGAAACTGATGCAGTACGTGTCCAGCGTTGCGTGCATGTCCCACGCGCCGTTCATTGCCGCCGCCGGCCCGAAATTCTTCGGCCTGGAAAGCTTCACCGGCCTGCCGGACCTGAAGGATCTGAAAGATCACTTCGAAGGCCCGCAATTCGCCAAATGGCAGAGCTTCCGCCAGTCGGAAGACTCCCGTTACATTGGCCTGACCGTGCCGCGTTTCCTGCTGCGCAACCCGTACGATCCGGAAGAAAACCCGGTCAAATCGTTCGTATACAAAGAAACCGTCGCCAACAGCCACGAGCACTACCTGTGGGGCAACACCGCCTACGCGTTCGGCACCAAGCTGACCGACAGCTTCGCCAAATTCCGCTGGTGCCCGAACATCATCGGCCCGCAGAGCGGTGGCGCGGTTGAAGACCTGCCGTTGCACCACTTCGAAAGCATGGGCGAAATCGAAACCAAGATCCCTACCGAGGTATTGGTCAGCGACCGTCGTGAATACGAACTGGCCGAGGAAGGCTTCATCTCCCTGACCATGCGCAAAGGCTCCGACAACGCGGCGTTCTTCTCCGCAAGCTCGGTGCAGAAGCCGAAGTTCTTCGGCATCAGCGCAGAAGGCAAGGCAGCAGAGCTGAACTACAAGCTCGGCACCCAACTGCCGTACATGATGATCGTCAACCGCCTGGCTCACTACTTGAAAGTGCTGCAGCGCGAGCAACTCGGTTCGTGGAAAGAGCGCACCGACCTCGAGCTGGAACTGAACAAGTGGATCCGCCAGTACGTGGCCGACCAGGAAAACCCGAGCGCCGAAGTTCGTGGCCGTCGTCCACTGCGCGCTGCCCAGATCATCGTCAGCGATGTCGAAGGCGAGCCTGGTTGGTACCGCGTCAGCCTGAACGTGCGCCCGCACTTCAAGTACATGGGTGCCGATTTCACCCTGTCGCTGGTTGGCAAGCTGGACAAAGAGTAAGCGGAGCTAACTCATGACTGGATACGGCAGCCTTTTCGAACGCCTGGGTGGCGACGCGGACAAACGCGTCGGCTGGAGCCGCGAGGTCTCCGCCATGGCGTCCGTGGCTGCCCATCTGGCCAAGATGCTCAGCACCCGTGCGGGCAGCGTGCAAACGCTGTCCGATTACGGGCTACCCGATCTCAATGACATGCGCCTGAGCCTGCACGACTCCCTGAGTCAGGCCCGCCTGGCCATCGAAAGCTTCATCGAAGCCTACGAACCGCGCCTGAGCAACGTGCGTGTCATCTCCCTGCCGCGTGACAACGATCAGCTTCGCCTGTCCTTCAGCATCGAAGGCCTGCTGGAAGTTGATGGTTTCAAGCGCCAGGTCAGTTTCGCCGCGCGCCTGGATGGCAGCGGTCAAGTCAAGGTCACTTAAGGAGATTCGTATGTCCGGCAAACCAGCAGCACGCGTATCCGACCCCACCGCTTGTCCGCTCCCCGGCCACGGCACCAACCCGATCGCCGCCGGTTCCGGCGACGTCTTCTTCGACGGCCTCGCGGCCGCCCGCCAAGGCGATGCCTCGGCGTGTGGTGGTGCGATGTCGGGCGGGTTGGCGACGACGGTTTTGATTAACGGGAAACCGGCTGCGACGGTGGATTCCGTTGGGACGCATGGCAACAAGGTTACGGCCGGTTCCGGGACGGTGATTATCGGGAATTCGCATTCGGCGGTGCCGTTTGTTCCTCCTGTTCCAATGCCAGGTTACTTCAACGATTTTTTTGTCTTGCGGGACGATGAAGGTAACCCGATTGCAAATTATGGTTATCGAATAGAGACAGCAGATGGCGAAGTTCACGAAGGCGTGACTGACGCAACGGGCCATACCAAGTGCGTTACGACAGGGAAGTCATCTCAAATGCTCAAGATTTCGTTAGTTACGCCTGGAGGTGTGGCTCATGCCTAATCAAGCGTTATTGGCCCAAGCTCCATCTACACCCTCTCATAGTAATGAAGGGCAAGTTGTAACTGTAAAGTTGGCGAAACTGGCCACTTATGAAATCAATATTCGGTCTTTTCACCCGGGTAAAAATTTCGGGTTGTGGGGCATGTTTTTTGAAGGTGATGCGAGAAGCTACTCTTTAAAGCCAAGTGGTCTGTCGGGTGTGGCAGGTACTGAAGTTACCTCGCGTATCTGGCATAAATTTTTTATAAACTCGGCTATAAACGAAGTTCTTTTTACCCAAACTGAATCTAATGATTCCGGTATGGCGAATGGTGAACATGTACGTTATGACGGAGAACTAAAACCTAGAGGAGGCGGTCCGCCCTCCGCTAAAACGGAGAAAGGCGCTGTCACTACGATAGTTATTGAAGGTAAGTATGCAGGGGAGAACCATGCTTTTTTTGGGTCAAAAACTGCAAAAGCTCTGACTGGTAAGACTTTTGTTCCGAGTCTCGATGTCAGCTATAAGATCACGCTGACGATCGACCGCGTTTCTAAATACATTGATATTGCTACTCACATTAAAGGTGATGGTTTCCCAAACTGCGAAGCGTTCATTTCTGACGCCTCTGGCAAAGCAGTGTTTCTCGGTGTTCATGTTCGAAAAGGGGGGGCTGCTTGGTCCTTGCCCGGTGAGGGCACGTACCCGATGATTGAATCGGCGATTCGCTTGGAGATCGACGATAGCGGTAATTTCAGCGGTAACTTAGGCAATGAATTGCGTAGAAAAAAGTTGAACAAAGACCGTTTAGACATGCGACCAATAACGGAATGGAACGACTTTTTCTTGAAGTTGAATCCGAACGACGAACGATGGAAATACATCTACTTCGAGTCATTGCCAGATGCCCAAAACGAGCCTGCTGTAAAATGACCTATTCAAGCTATTTCAAGTGGGCAGTATGGATGCCTGCAATTTTGTTGCCGCTGTTATTTGTTGTGGACACTCTATTGCCTCCTGTAACACCCTTCGGAGGGTGGAAGCAGTTTTTCCATATATTCATATTGGCTTTTGGCGTGGGTGCCTATTTCATATTTGCATTTTGGGCATCGCGAGTCATTGATCGAAAAACCGAACGTGAAGTGGTCCGGCTCGTGTGTTGGGCTCCGGTTGTTTTTATACCCTTCTATGCCGCGCCGTGGTTTTTGTATGGCGTGATTTATTTAGTCACTGGCCACTTGGCTGGCCTTAGGCTAATGGTTGAATGGGTGGCATATATACCTTATTTGTTGGTTGCGGGGTATTTCTGTTCGATTGTCACCCTAGTTATTTATCAAGTTGTCAAAAGATTCTTCCGCAAAAAACTGTAGTCAGAGATCAGCAGTAGCCGTCGGCTCACGAATTTAGCGAATTCACACGAATCCAAAATCAGGCAGTTAGAAATGTCCTTTAACCACTACTACCAAAGCGAACTCACCGCACTTCGCCAGTTAGGTCGTCGATTCGCCGAGCGTAGCCCGGCGTTGGCGCCTTTCCTTGGCCAGGCCGGCCGAGATCCAGACGTGGAGCGGTTGCTGGAGGGCTTCGCGTTCCTGACCGGTCGCCTGCGTCAGAAGCTCGACGACGAACTGCCAGAGCTCAGCCATTCCCTGATGCACCTGCTGTGGCCCAACTACATGCGGCCGTTGCCGGCGTTCAGCATTTTGCAGTTCGACCCGTTGAAGCGTTCGGGGCCTGCGTTGAGGGTCGAGCGTGACACGCCGATCGAGAGCGTGCCGATTGATGACGTGCGTTGCCGCTTCCGCACCTGCTACCCGACCGAGGTGTTGCCGCTGGATCTGGCCGCGCTGAATTACTCGGTGAAGGGCGACGGTTCGCTGTTGAGCCTGCGTCTGGAGATGAGCGCTGACGGTCACCTCGGTGAGCTGGAATTGAGCCGTCTGCGTCTGCACTTCGCCGGTGAGCGCTACATCAGCCAGATGCTGTACCTGAGCCTGCTGCGCAATCTGGAGGGCATCGAGTTGATCCCGCTGGACGGCGTCGGCAAGCCCATCAATGGCGCCAACGGCACGCCGATGGCGTTCAAGATGCCCGGCGACCGTGTGCAGCCGGTGGGTTTTGCCGAAGAAGAAGCGTTGATCCCGTATCCGCTGAACACCTTCCGTGGCTATCGTTACTTGCAGGAATACTTCGCCTTCCAGGACAAATTCCTCTTCGTTGATATCAACGGTCTGGACCTGCTCAAAGCATTGCCGGAAGACACGCTCAAGCAGATGCGCGGCCTCGAATTGCGCTTCGACATTCGCAAGAGCGGCATCATGCGTATGCGTCCGACGCTGGACAACGTGAAGCTCTACTGCACGCCTATCGTCAACCTGTTCAAGCACGACGCCTTGCCGATCCGCCTCGACGGCAAGCAAGACGAATACCTGCTGCTGCCCGCCGAATTCGATCTGCAAAATTGCGGCGTGTTCTCGGTGGAAACCGTGACCGGCTGGAAGCCCGGCGGCCTCGGTTATCAGGAGTACGTGCCGTTCGAATCCTTCGAGCACGACCCGAGTTTCGACGTGCCCAACAGCCGTCCGCATTACAGCATTCGCCAGCGTTCCTCATTGCTGCACGACGGCCTCGACACCTACCTGAGCTTCGGCATCCGCCACACCGAAGCCCATGAAACCCTGTCGATCGAGCTGATGTGCACCAACCAGAACCTGCCGCGCAAGCTCAAGCTCGGCGACATCTGCATGGCCTGCGAAGAGACGCCAGAGTTTTTGAGCTTCCGCAACATCACCCCGGCCACGTCGAGTTTCGCGCCGCCGCTGAACCGCGACTTCCTCTGGAAGTTGATCAGCAACATGTCGCTTAACTATTTGTCCCTTGCCGACGTCAATGCGTTGAAGGTGATTCTCGAAACCTACGATTTGCCGCGCTACTACGACCAACACGCGGAAAAGGTCAGCAAGCGCCTGCTCGGCGGGCTCAAGTCGATCAAGCACCACCACGTCGACCGGTTGCACCGAGGGTTGCCGGTTCGCGGGTTGCGCACCGAGCTGACCATCGACCCGGAAGGGTATATCGGCGAGGGCGACTTGTTCGTTTTCGCTTCGGTTCTCAACGAGTTTTTCGCGCTTTACGCCAGTCTCAATTCGTACCACGAGCTGCGGGTAAAAAGCACACAGGGAGAGGTGTACCAATGGACACCACGTATGGGCCTGCAGCCGCTTCTTTAAGCGGACTGACCCGAGGAATACGCGAGTACTCGCTGTTTCAGGCCGTGCTGCTGGTGATTGACCGGCTGCGCGAGGCCCACCCGCACCTGAGCGAAGACGACCTGTACGACCAGCTGGAATTCCAGGCCAACCCGAGCCTGGGTTTCCCTGGTAGCGACGTTGATCGCGTGGAGTTTTTCCAAGAGCACGGGCACATGCGTGCGCGCCTGCGGTTCAACCTGATCGGCCTGGTCGGCTCCGGTTCGCCGCTGCCGGCGTTCTACGGCGAACAGGCGTTGGGCGACAGCGAAGACGGCAACCCGACCCGCAATTTTCTCGACCTGTTTCACCATCGCCTGCAACGGCTGATGCTGCCGATCTGGCGCAAATACCGCTACCGCGCAAGCTTCCAGAGCGGCGCGCTCGACCCGTTCTCGGCGCAGCTGTTTGCCTTGATCGGCCTTGGCGGCGAAGAGATCCGCAAGGCCCAGGAACTGAACTGGAAACGCCTGCTGCCGTACCTCGGTTTGCTCAGTTTGCGGGCGCACTCGGCGGCGCTGATCGAAGCGGTGCTGCGTTACTACTTCAAGCACGCCGAACTGACCATCGAGCAATGCATCGAGCGCCGGGTGGAAATTCTCGACGAGCAGCGCAACCGTCTGGGCCGCGCCAACAGCCTGCTCGGCGAAGACCTGGTGCTGGGCGAACACGTGCGCGACCGCAGCGGCAAATTCCGTATTCACATCCGCGAACTCGACTGGCAACGCTTTCACGAATTCCTGCCGATCGGTTTCGGCTACCAGCCGTTGTGCGCGCTGGTGCGGTTCACCCTGCGTGACCCGCTCGACTACGACATTCGCCTGGTGTTGCGCCAGGAAGAAATCCGCGAACTGCGCATCGGTGAGCAGAACGCCTGTCGCCTGGGATGGACCAGTTGGCTGGGCCGCGAAAAAGCGGACGGCGTGGTGACCCTGGGCAGCAAAATTCATTAAGGACAGATGACCAATGATCAACGTAGACCTGCAACAACTTATCCAGGCGCTGGACGCCGAAACCCGTCGTGATCTGGAAAGTTCTGCCGAGCGTTGCGTCGCCCGTGGCGGCAGCAAGATCCTCGTCGAAGACTTGCTGCTGGGCCTGCTGGAGCGCCCGCAAGGCCTGCTCGCACGCGCGCTGCAAGACGCCGAAGTGGATGCCGGCGAGCTGAGCGCCGCGCTGCAATCGCGGGTCGAGCACAGCGCCTCGCGCAACCCGGTGTTCGCCCCGGAACTGGTGCAGTGGCTGCAAGACGCGTTGCTGGTGGCCAACCTTGAACTGGGCCAGAGCCAGGTCGAGCAAGCCGCGTTGATCCTCGCGCTGCTGCGCAACCCGATGCGCTACGCCGGCAGCCGTTACCAGTCGTTGCTGGCCAAGCTGAACATCGAGCGCCTGAAAGAATTTGCCCTGTCGCAGAAAGAGCAACCGGCCACCGGTAAGCCCGCCGTGCCGGGCGAATCGCTGCTGCAGCGCTTCACCCACAACCTGACCCAACAGGCCCGCGACGGCAAACTCGACCCGGTGCTGTGCCGCGATGGCGCGATCCGGCAGATGGTCGACATCCTCGCCCGTCGCCGCAAGAACAACCCGATTGTGGTCGGTGAAGCTGGTGTTGGTAAAACCGCGATTGTCGAAGGTTTGGCCTCGCGCATCGCTGCTGGCGAAGTGCCGCAAGTGTTGAAAGGCGTCGAGCTGCTGTCGCTGGACATGGGCCTGTTGCAGGCCGGCGCCAGCGTCAAAGGTGAATTCGAGCGTCGCCTCAAAGGCGTGATCGACGAAGTCAAAGCCTCGCCGAAACCGATCATCCTGTTCATCGACGAAGCCCACACGTTGATCGGCGCGGGCGGCAATGCCGGCGGTTCCGATGCGGCCAACTTGCTCAAACCAGCCTTGGCCCGTGGCGAGTTGCGCACCATCGCCGCCACCACGTGGGCGGAGTACAAGAAGTACTTCGAAAAAGACCCGGCGCTGGCCCGTCGTTTCCAGCCGGTACAACTGCACGAACCGACCGTCAGCGAAGCGGTGACCATCCTCCGTGGTTTGGCTCAGGTGTACGAGAAGAGCCACGGCATCTACCTGCGCGACGACGCGGTGGTGGCGGCGGCTGAGTTGTCCGCCCGTTACCTCGCCGGCCGTCAGCTGCCGGACAAAGCCGTCGATGTGCTCGACACCGCGTGCGCTCGCGTTCGCATCAGCCTCGCGGCCGCCCCGGAAAGCCTTGAACGTCTGCGTGGCGAACTGGCTGAAGGTGGTCGTCAGCGTCAGGCGCTGCGTCGTGATGCTGAAGCCGGTTTGTTGATTGATCACGAAGCGTTGGATGCTTTGGAAGATCGTCTGGCCGCCGCCGAAGACGAAATGGTCGCCCTCGAAACGCTGTGGACCGAGCAGAAAGAACTGGCCGAGCGCTTGTTGGATCTGCGTCAGCAACTGGCCAAGGCTCGCGAGGCTGCTGCCGTCGAGCCGACCGTCACGGTTGAGGAAGACGCCGAAGGCACCGTGATCGAAACCCTCGAAACGGTGAATGACGTCGCGTCCCTCGAAACCGCGCTCAACGAAACTCACAAAGCCCTGACCGATGCTCAGGTCAAAGAACGCCTGGTCAGTTTCGAAGTCTGCCCGCGTCTGGTCGCCGAAGTCATCAGCGCCTGGACCGGCGTGCCGCTGGCGCAACTGGCCCGCGAACACAACGCCAAGGTCGCCAGTTTCGCCACCGACCTGCGCACGCGCATCCGTGGTCAGGAACAAGCCGTGCACGCACTGGACCGCTCGATGCGCGCCACCGCTGCCGGCCTGAACAAACCGGATGCACCGGTGGGCGTGTTCCTGCTGGTGGGCCCGAGCGGCGTCGGCAAGACCGAAACCGCGCTGGCCCTCGCCGATTTGCTGTACGGCGGTGATCGTTTCATCACCACCATCAACATGTCCGAGTTCCAGGAGAAGCACACCGTGTCGCGCCTGATCGGTGCACCGCCGGGCTACGTCGGCTACGGCGAGGGCGGCATGCTCACCGAAGCCGTGCGGCAGAAGCCGTACTCCGTTGTGTTGCTCGATGAGGTCGAAAAGGCTGACCCGGACGTGCTCAACTTGTTCTACCAAATCTTCGACAAAGGCGTGGCCAACGACGGCGAAGGCCGCGAGATCGACTTCCGTAACACGCTGATCCTCATGACCTCGAACCTGGGCAGCGACCGCATCAGCGACCTTTGCGAAAACGGTGCACGGCCAACTGCCGAAGTGCTCGAAGAAACCATTCGCCCGGTGCTCAGCAAGCACTTCAAACCGGCGCTGCTGGCGCGGATGCGTGTGGTGCCTTACTACCCGGTCGGCGGCCCGGTGCTGCGTGAGCTGATCGAAATCAAACTCGGTCGTCTGGGCGAGCGCCTGAACCGTCGTCAGCTGGATTTCACCTACTCGCAAGACCTCGTCGATCACCTGGCCGAGCGCTGCACCCAAAGCGACAGCGGCGCGCGTCTGATCGACCACTTGCTGGACCTGCACGTACTGCCGCTGGTGGCCGACCGCTTGCTCGACGCGATGGCAACCGGTGAAAGCCTCAAGCGCGTCCACGCGACGCTCGACGGCGGCGCCAGCGTGACCTGCGAGTTCGCCTGAGGTGGGTGTGATGTTCACTCAAGTGCCGCAGCCGCTGGTGTATGCCGAAGCGTTGCTGGCGCAGTTCGCCAGCCTGTCGCGTGCGGCGGACGGCGCTGCGCTGCTGGGTGACTTCGTGCGCGGCGTGGCGGAACTCAGCGGCTGCGAATTGACACAGCTGTACCTGCTGGACGCGACCCACACGTGCCTGGGGATGAACGCCGAGTGCCTGAACGGCATTCTGCAGCCGCGCGAATCGGCGAGCCTGCCGGCGGATTACAACGGTGAACAACTGCTGCAATTCGCCCTGTGCCAGAACCGCGTGGTGAGCCTCGGCGAGCTGAGCGGCAGCCTGCACGAAACCAGCTTCCTGCCGCCGCAGGCCACGCCGTGGCAGTCGCTGCTGTGCGTGCCGCTGGTCAATCAGCAGAAGGCGGTCGAAGGTTTGCTGCTGTGCGCCAGCCGCCGGCACATCGACTTGCAAGGCTTTGCCGATTCCCTCGGGCAACTGGGGTCGTTTGTGCTCGGCCAACTGCATCTGCTGCAACGTCTGCGTCAGCCGGTCGGTGATGCACGGCCATTGAAGGCCAGCGTCCCGAGTGCCAGTGGTTACGGCTTGATCGGCAAGAGCAAGGCCATGCGCGAAACCTATTCGCTGATCAGCAAAGTCCTGCACAGCCCGTACACCGTGCTGCTGCGCGGCGAGACCGGCACCGGCAAGGAAGTGGTCGCACGCGCCATTCATGATTGCGGCCCGCGCCGTTCCCAGGCGTTCATCGTGCAGAACTGCGCGGCGTTCCCCGAGAACCTGCTGGAAAGCGAACTGTTCGGCTACCGCAAAGGCGCCTTCACCGGCGCGGACCGCGACCGCGCCGGGCTGTTCGACGCGGCCAACGGCGGCACCTTGTTGCTCGATGAAATCGGCGACATGCCGCTGTCGCTGCAAGCCAAGTTGCTGCGCGTGTTGCAGGAGGGCGAGATCCGCCCGTTGGGTTCCAACGACACCCACAAGATCGACGTGCGCATCATCGCCGCGACGCACCGGGATTTGTCGGTGCTGGTCAGCGAAGGCAAATTCCGCGAGGACTTGTACTACCGCCTCGCGCAATTCCCGATTGAGTTGCCGGCCCTGCGTCAGCGCGAAGGCGACATCCTCGACCTGGCCCGGCACTTCGCCGACAAGGCCTGCTCGTTCTTGCAGCGCGATGCGGTGCGTTGGTCCGATGCGGCGCTGGATCACCTGTCCGGTTATGCGTTCCCCGGCAACGTGCGCGAACTCAAAGGCCTGGTCGAGCGCGCGGTGTTGCTGTGCGAGGGCGGCGAGTTGCTGGCCGAGCATTTCTCCCTGCGCATGGAAGCCGTGCCGGAAGACAACAGCCTGAACCTGCGCGAACGCCTGGAGCAGGTCGAACGCAGCCTGCTGCTCGATTGCCTGCGCAAAAACGACGGCAACCAGACCCTCGCCGCCCGCGAACTCGGGCTGCCGCGTCGCACGCTGCTGTACCGCCTCGGGCGTCTGAACATCAATCTCGGTGACTTCGATGGTTAGGCAAATGACCGTCGATTTCACCTCATTCGCTTCTGATAGCGCCGCCCGAACGGGCCGGCGCTTTGTGCTTTGTCTACCCCTGGAGACCCTCTGATGTCTGTTCGTCACTGGCAAGCCGTCCTGCTGACCCTCGTCGTTCTATGCGGCCTTGGCGGCTGCAGCGGCAATTACAAATTCAACGACAACACCTATCGCCCATTGGGTGATCCGCAGGCGGTCAATCGCGGCAAGTGACCGCAAGGAGTATCACCATGGAATTGGTTTTCGAAATGCTGAACACCAAGCAGTTCGTGCCCACGGAGCTGTGCCAGAAGACCTTCAAGCAGGCCGGCGGCGTGATTGGCCGGGGCGAGGATTGCGACTGGATCATCCCGGACCGCAAGCGTCATCTGTCCAATCACCATGTGGACATCAGCTTTCGCGAAGGGACGTTCTTCCTGACCGACACCAGCAGCAACGGTGTCCAGGATGGCGGCAGCGGCGCACGCCTGCGCAAGGGCGAACCGATGCGCATCGAGCATGGCAGCACCTACGTGCTGGGTGATTTCGAGATCCGTGCGCGGCTGGTGCGCGACCCGGCGACCTTCGACGTCGAAGTCGGTCGCCCACAAGCAGCGGGCAGCATCATCCCGGATGACGCGTTCCTTGACCTCGATCCGCTGAACGCCCTTGATCAGCAAGAGCGCGTGTACTCGGAAATCGAAGAGTTGATCACCCCGAGCACCACCATCGAGGACACCCGTCAGCGCGCCGACTATGCGCGCATCGACATGGAAAGCCTGATGGTGCCGGAGTTGATCAACGCCCCCGCCGATCCTGCGCCAAGCCCTGTCGCAAAAGCGCCTGAGCGCCAGAGCGAAGGTTTCTGGGAGCACTTCGGTGCAGCGCTGGGCGTGGACCTCAAAGGCCTCGACCACGACGCCCGCGAAGCCCTGGCGCTGAACGCGGCACGCCTGCTCAAGCAAAGCGTCGGCGGTTTGCAGCAGAGCCTGCGCACCCGCAGCGAACTGAAAAACGAACTGCGTCTGGCCCAGACCACCGTGCAAGGCACGAACAAGAACCCGCTGAAATTCGCCGTCGATGCCGGTGAAGCGCTGGGCATTTTGTTGCAGCCGAACAAGCCGGGCCAATTGCCGGCCGAGCATTCGATCTCCCGTGCGTTCCGCGATTTGCAGGCGCATCAGGTGGCCTTGCTGACCGCCAGCCGCGCCGCCGTTCGCGGCACCCTGGAACACTTCTCGCCGCAGCAGTTGACCCTGCGTTTCGAGCGCGACAACAAGCCGTTGCTGGCCACCTCCGGCAGCCGCTGGAGAGCGTACGGTCGTTATCACCAGGCCCTGCGTCAGGACGATGACTGGAGCGAGCGCCTGCTGGCCCGTGACTTCGCTCAAGCCTACGAAGAACAGATCCGCCTGATTTCCACCCTTCACACCGACCACCAAGGATGATGCGCATGTCTCGCTGCTCGACCGCTTTTTTCAAGATGCTGACTGCGTTCGCGGTGCTGGTGCTGCTGGCCGGTTGTTCGTCGCTGTCGCCGTATTCCAAAGTGACAAAGGTCAACCTGAAGCTCACCGGCAGCGATCAGCTGAACCCGGACCTCAACGGGCGTCCGTCACCGATTGTCGTGCGTCTGTTCGAGCTCAAGCACCCGGTGACGTTCGAGAACGCCGACTTCTTCAGCCTGTACGAGCGCGCCAAGGAATCCCTGGCCCCAGACCTGGTAGCTAGCGAAGAACTCGAACTGCGCCCGGGTGAAACCATTGAGCTGAAACTCAGTGTGGAGGAGGGCAGCCGTTACGTCGGGATCCTCGCGGCCTACCGCGACCTGCCGGAAACCAAATGGCGCTACACGGTGCAAGTCACCCCGCTGGAAGTCACCGAGGCTGACCTGACCCTCGACCAGGCCGGTATTCGCAACAGCAACGAAAAGCTCGCCAAGGCGGATGACTGATCATGAATTCCCATAAAGTCATTTGGCAGGAAGGCATGCTGCTGCGTCCGCAGCACTTCCAGCACAACGATCGCTACTACGACCACCAGATGAAAACCCGCACCCAGTTGCTGGGCAGTTACACCTGGGGTTTCCTCAATCTCGACATCGATTTGCAGTTCCTCAACATGGGCAAACTGGTGATCAGCCAGGCCTCGGGGATTCTGCCGGACGGCAGCCTGTTCGAACTCGGCGGCAACACCGAGCCACTGGCGCTGGACGTGCCGCCGAACACCGGCAACACGCCGATTTACCTGGCGCTGCCGCTGGTCACCGGTAACCACATCGAGTCGCGCCGCCCGGAGCAATCCGACGTGCTGGCGCGCTACACCGCGTACGAAGCGGAAGTGGCCGACTCCAACGCCGGCGACGATTCCGCCAGCCAGGTCAGCTGCGGTCGCCCGGACTTCAAACTGTTGCTCGGCGAGCAGCAGAGCGATCAGGCCTACGTGAAGCTGAAGATCTGCGACGTGCTCGACACCACGCCCGATGGTGTGATCAGCCTCGATCCGGATTTCGTGCCGACCTACATTCAGGCGCATTCCTCCAGCTATTTGCTGTCGTGCCTGAAAGAAGTGATCAGCATGCTCGGTCACCGGGGTGACACCATCGCCGAGCGCATCCGCTCCAACGGCAAGGTCGGTGGCGCGGAAGTCGGTGACTTCATGATGCTGCAACTGATCAACCGCACCGAGCTGCTGCTGCGTCACTACCTCGGTCTGGAACAGGTTCACCCGGAAGAGCTGTACCGCACGCTGCTGACCATGCTCGGTGATCTGGCGACCTTCTCCAGCGACAGCAAACGCCCGCGTCTGGACAGCCGTTACCAGCACAGCGACCAGGGCGCGAGCTTCCGCAAACTGATGGAAGCGATCCGTCAGGTGCTGTCGATGGTGCTCGAACAGCACGCCATCGAACTGGTCCTGCAAGCGCGTCAGTACGGGATCATCGTCTCGCCGTTGCACGACCACAAACTGCTGGGCTCGGCGTCGTTCGTGCTCGCGGCCAGTGCCAACTGCGATTCCGAAGAACTGCGCCACCGCTTGCCGGCGCACCTCAAGGTCGGCCCGGTGGAGCGCATCCGCCAACTGGTCAACCTGCACCTGCCGGGCATCAAGGTCAAACCGTTGCCGGTGGCCCCACGGCAGATCGCGTTCCACTCCAACAAAACCTATTTCATCCTCGAACTCAGTTCCGAAGACCTGGCACAACTGGAGCGCTCTGGCGGCTTCGCGTTCCACGTGTCCGGCGAATTCGCCGAGCTTGAATTGAAATTCTGGGCCATCAGGAACTGACCGACATGATCAAGGACATGGAACACCATCAGGACGATAAAACCGTCTTGCTCGACCGCCAGGGCCACGGCCCGGCGCAAAGTCCGCTGACCGACTTCGCCGCACCGCCGCGTTTCGAACAACTCGAAGAGCGGATGATCTACGCCGCCCGCCTGCGCCCGGCGGAGACCTTCAACATCAGCCTCAATTCGCTGGTGGCCGCCGGTTCCGACCTGTTGTCGGAAGTGGTTCGCCTCAAGCACAGCGATAGCCGCGAAGACATGTACGCGCTCAACGAGCGCCTGACCGCCGGGCTGAAACTGTTTGAAGTGCGCGCGCTGCACAACGGCGCCGAAAGCAGCCAGGTGATGGCTGCGCGTTACGTGCTCTGCACCGTGGTCGATGAAGCCGTCGTGACCACGCCGTGGGGCAACGAAAGCGAGTGGTCGCAGATGAGCCTGCTCAGCAGCTTCCACAACGAAACCTTCGGTGGCGAGAAGTTCTTCCAGCTGCTGGATCGCCTGTCGAAAAACCCGGTCAAGCACCTGCCGATGCTGGAGCTGATGTACCTGTGCCTGTCCCTCGGTTTCGAAGGCAAGTACCGCGTGCAAGCGCGCGGCATGCTCGAACTCGAAGGCATCCGCGACGCCTTGTACCGGCAGATTCGTCAGCTGCGCGGCGACGTGCCGCGTGAACTGTCGCCGCATTGGGAAGGCTTGAACGACCAGCGTCGCAGCCTGGTGCGCATCGTGCCGGCGTGGATGGTGGTGCTGTTCACCGTGGTCTGCCTGGTGGTGATGTATTCGGGGTTCGCCTGGGTCTTGGGCGAGCAGCGCGACACCGTTCTGCAACCTTATCAGCCGCTGGATTCCGCCGCGGCCCAGCCGCTGTCGCAGCCGTAAACAGGGACGTGTGATGAAAAAGTTTTTCAAGAAAGTCGGCGCGTTCGTGCGCCAGACCTGGGTCTGGACCTTGCTGCTGGTGCTGTTCGTCGCGCTGCTGGTCTGGTTTGTCGGGCCGCTGTTGGCCGTCGATGACTACAAGTTCTGGGAAGGCTCGACCTCCCGCCTGCTGACCATCAGTGTGCTGTTCCTGATCTGGGGCCTGACCATGGTCTTCGTCAGCTGGCGTGCCGGTGTGCGCAAGAAAGCGGTCGAAGAGACTGAGGATGGACAGGATCGTATCCGCCGTGAAGAGTTGATCGACGAAGAGCAGAAGGAGTTGAAGGAGCGTTTCAAGGACGCCCTGAAAACCCTGAAGACCTCGAGCCTCTATCGCGGCCGCAGCGAACGCTGGCGCAGTGATTTGCCGTGGTACTTGCTGATCGGCCCGCAGGGCAGCGGCAAGACCAGCCTGCTGGACTTCTCGGGCCTTGAGTTTCCGATCAACAAGATCGACCGCAAACTGACCCGCGATACCCTTGGCACCCGGCATTGCGACTGGTACTTCGCCGACCACGGTGTGCTGATCGACACCGCCGGACGTTACCTGACCCAGGCGGATGCCGAAGTCGATGGCAGCGCCTGGAGCACTTTGCTCGACCTGCTGCGCAAGCGTCGTCGCAACCGTCCGTTGAACGGCGTGCTGGTGACCATTCCCGTTGAATTGCTGCTGGGCGCTAACGAGCAGGATCTGGAGACGCTGGCGCGTCAGGTGCGTGCGCGCCTGCAAGACGTGCATCAGAAACTGCACGTCGATGTGCCGATCTATCTGGTCCTCAGCAAGGCTGACCAGTTGCTCGGTTTCGACGAGTTCTTCGACCAGCTGACCCGCGAAGAAAGCGATCAGGTGCTCGGCACCAGCTTCCGCAAAGAGCAGAGGGGCACCGACGTCACTGTGCTGCGCGCCGAGTTCGAAGAGCTGCTGCGTCGCCTGAACAGCCAGGTGATCATGCGCATGCACCAGGAGCGCGACACCCAGCGCCGTGGCCGCATCCTCGATTTCCCGCATCAACTGGGGCAGATCGGCGAGCGCCTGTGCCTGTTCGTCGACATGGCTTTTACCGGCAACCGTTACCAGCGTGTCAGCCAGTTGCGCGGTTTCTACCTGACCAGCGCACCGCACCTGACCCAGGAAATGGACCAGACCACCGCCGGCATCGGCGCCAATCTGGGGATCAATTCCGGCGTATTGCCGACCCTGCGCAGCGGCCGTTCGCGGTTCATTCACCATTTGCTCAGCCGGGTGATTTTCCCTGAGGCCGATCTAGCCGGTCTGGACAAGCGCGAACGCAGCCGCATCCATTGGGGCCAGCGTGCGTTGTACGTCGGTGCGTTGGCGGCGTTGGGCCTGTTCGGCCTGCTGTGGGCGAGCGGTTTCTCGGCCAACTATGAGCGCCTGGAAAACCTGCGCAACCTGGCACAAACCTGGACGCAACAGCGCTCGGCCCTGACCGCACGTGATGATTCTATGGCGGTACTGAAGACCCTCGACACCAGCTACGCAGCGACACAGGTGTTCCCGAAAAAGGGCGACGTGGGTTACCACGAGCGTGGCGGCCTGTATCAGGGCGAAGACGTCAACCCGGTGGTCAAGGCGGCTTACGAGCGCGAGCTCGAAAAGCAATTGCTGCCGAAGGTCGCGACCCTGCTGGAAGGGCAGATCCGCGCCAACATGAAGGACCGCGAACGCCTGCTCAACAGCTTGCGCGCGTACCTGATGCTAAACATGAAAGATCGCCGCGATGCGGTGTGGCTCAAGGACTGGGTCGCGACTGACTGGTCCCTGCGTTACGCCGGCAACACTGCGGTGCAGAACGGCCTGAACACGCACTTCGAGCGCTTGCTCAAGCTTCCGTTTATCTACCCGCTGAACGATCAACTGGTGGCTCAGGCGCGTCAGGTATTGCGCAGCGAGTCGCTGGCCAACGTGGTTTACCGGATGCTGCGCGAGCAGGCCCGAGACCTGCCGGAATACCGTTTGAGCCAACACCTGGGCCCGCAGGGTGCGCTGTTTGTCGGCACCGATTACGTGATCCCGGGCTTCTACACCCAGCAGGGTTATCAGCAGTATTTCTCGGTGCAGGGCAGTGCGCTGGTCACCGACATCCTGCGTGACAACTGGGTGCTGGGCGAAGGTTCGGGCATCAGCGGCATGGACTTGCGTCGCCTGATGGTCGAACTGGAGCAGCTGTACTTTCGCGACTACGCCAACTTCTGGAGCGAAGCCGTGGGCCAGGTTGCACTGCCTCCGATCAGCGATTTCAGTGAGGGCGCCGAGCAACTGGCGGGCCTGACCTCGGCCAACTCGCCGGTGCTGCAACTGCTGGTGGAAGTGCGCGAAAACACCCGGTTCCCGGCAGAAGCCGAAGCGGTCGATCAAGCGGCTGATGCCGCTGCCGCACTGGGCGAGCAGAAAGGCAAATTGGGCAAGCTGGGCAAACTGGCGTCTGCCGCCGCGGACAAAGCCTCGGACATGGCCGCGATCAAAAACCTGCCGGACACCGCGAAGAAATCCCTGCAACGCCGCTTCGAACCACTGCACCGTTTGCTGGATGACAACAACGGCCCGGCCGCTGATTTGACCCCGGCGCTGACGGCGCTCAACGACCTGCAAATGCAACTGTCGAGCCTTGCGCGCGCCAGTGCGCCGGAGCAGGCCGCGTTCGAAATGGCCAAGACCCGCATGAGCGGCCAGCGTGATGCGCTGAGCAACCTGCGCAATGCCTCGAATCGTCTGCCGCGCCCGGTCAGCGTGTGGTTCAACGTGCTGGCCGAAGACACCTGGCGTCTGGTGCTCAACGATTCCTACCAGTACCTGAACCAGCGTTATCAAAGCGAGCTGTACAGCTTCTACGGCAAGGCGATCAACAAGCGCTACCCGTTCAGCGCCCACAGCACCAGCGACGTGGCGATCAGCGACTTCCGCGAGTTCTTCAAGGCGCAGGGCATTGCCGATCGCTTCTTCGATACCTACATGCGTCCGTTCGTGAGTGGCGATCCGGGCAACTACCGTCTGCGCAGCATTGACGGTCACAGCATGCCGATCTCCAAGGTCTACCTCGACCAGATGGCTGCGGCCCAAGTGATCCGCCAGAGCTTCTTCTCGATCAACCCGGCCGAACCACAAGTGCAGTTCAAACTGGAGCCGTACACCCTCGACCCGGCCGTCAGCCGTTCCGAGTTCAAGTTCGGCGACAAGACCATCGAATACCGTCACGGCCCGATTGTGCCGGTGTCGTTCAAATGGCCGACCGATGCTGAAGACGGGCGCACCAGCCTGGTGATGGACAAGATGGCGGGCCGCCCGATCGGCATCGAGAAGAACTCCGGCCCGTGGTCGCTGTTCCGTCTGTTCGACCTGATGCAGACCGAGTACCTCAGCGGTCGTGACGTGCTGGTGCTGAAGGCGGACGTCGGTGGCCTGCGCGCCAACTACTTGCTGACCAGCCAGCGCACGCCGAACCCGTTCGACATGGGCGTGTTGCGCACCTTCCGTATGCCGGTGCAGCTCTGATGCTGGTTGCCAGTGCCTGGCGCAGCGCTGCGCGCACCGATGCCGGCAAGGTTCGGGCGCGCAACGAAGATGCTTTCCTCGACAGTCCGCAGCAGGGGCTGTGGGTGGTCGCGGACGGCATGGGCGGTCATCAGGGCGGCGACGTTGCCAGCCAGTTGATCGTCGCCAGCCTGGCGGAATTGCCGGCGCAGGATGACTTCGACGAACGACTCAAAGGCATTCGCCAGTGCCTGCACTGGCTGAACCGCCGCTTGGGTCAGGAGTTGACCGTCACCGCCGGGCGCCACGACAGCATCATGGGCAGCACCGTCGTGGCGCTGCTGGTGGAAGGCAATCGCGCGGCCTGCATCTGGGCTGGCGACAGCCGTTGCTACCTGTGGCGCGGCCAGCGTTTGTATCAGCTGTCCAAGGACCATTCGCTGCAACAGCAACTCATCGACGAGCAACAGATGAGCGTCGAAGACGCCAGCGCGCATCCCGCCGCGCATGCCTTGACCCGTGCGGTCGGGGCGGCCGAGCAACTGACGCTGGACGTGCTCGAACTCGAGGTTTACCCCGGCGATGCGTTTCTGTTGTGCAGCGATGGTTTGTACAACGGGCTGAGCAGCGATGCCTTGGGTAGCGCCCTGAGCCTGACCGCGCCGCATGTCGCGCTTGAGCGTCTGTTTGACGGCGCGCTGCGTGGTTCGGCCCGGGACAACCTGACTGCCGTGGTGATCCGCCAATGACCCAACTCATGCCGCCGCTCGACGACCTGCTGATGAGCGAAGAGCAAGCCAATAACCTGACTTACTTTGCGTTTGCCAAGTCGCATCAAGCTGAGCCCGCGTTGGCGCCGACACGGGCCAGCGTCGGTGAACTGCCGGACGTGCTGGCAGGGCGTTACCGCATCGAGCGCCTGCTCGGTGCCGGCGGCATGGGCGCGGTTTACCGTGCACGGGACTTGCTGAGCGAACAGTTCGGCGATCCCGACCCTTACATCGCGCTGAAAATCCTCAGCGAAGAATTTGCCGAATCGCCGGACGCCAGCGCCTTGCTCTACAGCGAGTTCGCACTGACCCGACGCCTGCGCCATAACAATGTGTTGCGACCGCACACCTTTGAAGTGGACACCGATTGCCAGCGTGCCTTCATCACCATGGAACTCATGCGTGGGCTGACCCTGGACAAACTGCTCTGCGAACGGCCACTCGGCCTGCCGTGGAACGAACTGCGCGACATCGCGCTGCCGCTGCTCGACGCACTGGCCTACGCCCACGCGCGCGGCGTGCTGCACGGCGACATGAAGCCAAGCAACGTGATGCTCAGCGAAGAAGGCGTGCGCCTGTTCGACTTCGGTCTGGGCCAGGCCGAGGAGGGCATCCTCCCAGGCCTGCCACACCTGAGCCGCGACCGCTTCAACGCCTGGACCCCAGGCTACGCCGCACCGGAACTGCTCGAAGGCCAGCCGCTGTCCGCCAGCGCCGACGTCTACGGCGTGGCCTGCGTGCTTTACGAATTGGCGGGCGGCAAACACCCGTTCCGCCGCTTGCCCTCGACCCAGGCCCGTGACGAACACCTGGAGCGCGAACTGCACGCCCCGAAAAATCTACCGAAACACTGCTGGCCAGCCCTGCGAACGGCGCTGGCATTCGATGCGGCCGATCGAACGATCACCGCCGCACAACTGCGTGACGCCATGGGCGCCACTTTGTCTTTGCTGCAACGTCTGCGACTTCGGGCGTAACGGATGACTACCGAACAGGGAGCAAGCAATGTTCAACCCAGCTAACGAAACGCACTTCAGCCTGACTGTCGAAGACTACGTCGGCGACCTGCAAGTGCTGTCGTTCACCGGCACCGAAGGCATCAGCCAGCCATATCGCTTCGACCTGGAACTGGTCAGCGAAAACCCCGATCTGGACCTGGAAAAACTCCTGCACAAACAGGCATTCCTGGCGTTCGATCCACAGGGCAGCGGCATCCACGGCCAGATCTACCGCGTCGCCCAAGGTGATGCCGGCAAGCGCCTGACCCGCTACAAAGTCTCCCTGGTGCCGCACCTGCAATACCTGCATCACCGCACCAACCAGCGCATCTACCAGCAGATGTCCGCGCCAAAAATCATCGCGCTGATCCTCGAAGAACACGGTATCAAGGGCAACGCTTACAACTTCCAGCTCAGTCAGCCATGCCCGGACCGCGACTACTGCGTGCAGTACGACGAAACCGACCTGCACTTCGTCCAGCGCCTGTGCGAAGAAGAAGGCATTCACTACCACTTCCAGCACAGCGAAAAAGCTCACTTGCTGGTATTCGGTGACGATCAGACCGTATTCCCCAAACTCGGCCAGCCAACCGCGTACGTGCAAGGCAGTGGCATGGTCGCCGACGAACCGGTGATCAAAGGCTTCAAACTGCGCCTGGAAACCCGCACCAGTCGCACCACCCGCCGCGACTACGATTTCGAAAAACCACGCCTGCAACTCGAAGCGGCCTACAAGCCCGATGTTCAAAGCGACGAACCAGACCTCGAAGACTACGACTACCCCGGCCGCTTCCTCGACCGCGCGCGCGGCAAATTCCTCAGCCAGCGCGTCCTCGAACGCCACCGCGCCGACTACCAGCAAGCCGAAGGCCACGGCGACCAGACCCGCTTGATCAGCGGTCACTTTCTGGAAATGTCCGACCACCCACGCACCGAGTGGAACGACCTCTGGCTGCTCACCGAAATCGTCCACGAAGGCAAACAGCCGCAAGTCCTCGAAGAGTCCGTGACCAGCGACACCACCGACAACAAAGACGACTTCCACCAGGGCTACCGCAACCGCTTCCTCGCCACCCCATGGGCCGTGTTCTACCGCCCGGCACTGCAACACCCAAAACCCCGCGTACTCGGCAGCCAGACCGCCAAAGTCACCGGCCCCGCCGGCGAAGAAATCCACTGCGACCAATACGGCCGCATCAAAGTGCAATTCCACTGGGACCGCGAAGGCCAGGCCGACGACAAAACCAGCTGCTGGATGCGCGTCTCCTCAAGCTGGGCCGGCGACCGCTACGGCGCCATCGTCATCCCGCGCATCGGCATGGAAGTCCTCGTCACCTTCCTGGAAGGCGATCCCGATCAACCGCTGGTGACTGGTTGCCTGTACCACAAGGAAAACCAGGTTCCCTACGAACTGCCGGCGAACAAAACCCGCAGCGTGTTCAAAACCCTCAGCTCACCGGGCGGCGGCGGGTACAACGAACTGCGGATTGAGGACAAAAAAGGGGCGGAGCAGATCTTCATCCACGCCCAGCGGGATTGGGATGAAAACATCGAGCACGACCAGAAGATTCGCGTCGGCAATGAGCGGCATGACACGGTGGTGAAGAACACCTACACCGAGCTGAAGGCTGAAGAGCACCGCACCACGATTGCTGATCGCAAGGTTGAAACGCGGGTGGATGATCACCTGACGGTTGGGCAGAACCAGCATGTGAAGTTGGGGACTGCGCAGCTGACTAGCGTTGGGAAAGAGATTCACCTGAAGGCTGGGGCGAAGATTGTTATCGAGGCCGGGTCGGAACTGACCATTTTGGGCGGTGGGAGCTTTATCAAGCTGGATGGCGGTGGTGTGACGGTTGTTGGGCCGATTGTGAAGATCAATGCCGGTGGTTCGGCGGGCTCGGGGACCGGGATCGGGATTAAACCGCCGGTGCTGCCGGGGGCTGCGGATAAGGATAAGGCGGGGAGTTTGATGGATCCGGCGTTGGGGAATGCTCCGCCTGAGAAAGTTAAACCGAAGGCTTTTTTTGTGTTTTCTGAGTGATCGATATGAATGATGTTTCGAAGAAGACAAATGGCTTCGCTGTAGCAGTTTTCACCGCGTCGCTGCTTAGCCTGTTTCATGGCAGCGTTTATGCGAATGAATGCCCATCCGAGGACTTTGCACAGTTCCTTCCGACGTTTTCTGCGGATGCAGAAACGCAGCAGCGCCTGACTGCCATGACAGTGAAGTTGCTTGTTTTAAAGCCCGCGGGGGAGAGCGGTAATTTTGAGCCGCAAACGACGGGAGTCAACAGCTCCACATTGGCATTTCCACTGATGGAACCCATAGCCACAGCAAAGACAAAAGGAGTCGAAGTCGAAGCGGTCGACGACAGTCACTTCAACGTCGTGGATAAGCGAGCGGGTAACAGCAACATCAAGATCTTGAGTTTTTCTCGTCAGGCATGTTGGGTGCTTGAGGGTGTTGAAGACTGGTCGATCAGTGAGAAAGACCTGATTGTGGCGAGTAAGCCGAGCATGAGCGAGGTGGAGAATTTCTGCTTTCAGCGCGCGGAAGTCTACGGGGGACTGGGGGGGCTGGAGCAATACCGGTTGACGGGCGAATTTTTTGAGGCATCGCTGGAAAACTATCTGTGTGCGGCGGCTTCAGGGGATCCTCAAGCCAGCTTGAATGCTGCCAGTTTGAGTCTTTCGGGGATGGCCCCGCAGTTGGAGACGGAGAAGGTTGAGGCACTTTTTAAAGCGGCTGCGACCACTCTCGCTGATGGGGCTGCCTCACTATCCACGTTTTATTGTTACGGAAACAACCCTGCGGCTGAAGGCCCTTGCCTGCATCCCGAACAATCTGAAAAGGAGCTCATTCGCGCTGCCTCAATGGGCTCTGCGAGCGCAATGAATTACTTGGGTTATTCCTTCGAAGAAGGAAGGCTTGTTACTAAAGATATGTCGAGAGCTCTGGCGTGCTATCGCCTAGCTGCCGACCAGGGTAACGACACCGCCATCAGAAACGTGAAACGTTTGAATACGCAAAACGCTGATGCTACCAAAGCCAGCTATTGCTATTAATTTGCAGGAAGCAGAAATGACCGAACCACTCGATTTAAGAAACCAGTACACCGGCGGTGATTACGTATACCTGATGGGTGGTGATGGCCAGCAAACAAACGCCGCGGGAAAAAAGCTGATCGATTGTTCTCATATGGTGAACCTGTTGCTCACTGGAGCGGGGTACCAAATTCCGTATGAGGAGACGAGAACGATGAATGTCTCCTCCTATTACACGGAGGTGGCTCCAGCAGAGGTCAAGAAGGGCGATATCGCCCTTTGGATCGATATTCTTCCCCTTACCGGAGGCTCCCGTCGTTTGTTTCATACCGGCATCGTCATGGATTTCAACCCGGCTTCTAGCGGCGGCAAAATCTTTGGTGCTCAAACCACGAACGGGCCTTCGGAGGCTTTTTTCGGTAATAACCCTCCGGCGTATTACTGGCCTGTACCGACAAAGTTCTTGAGAGCAAAAGAGCAATATAGGTCGGGTGCGGCACCAGCGGCCGCTCCCGCACCGACACCTGCTCCTGCATCGGCAGGTCCAGCACCTCTTATGAACTTCCAATATCCGTTCCGTAAGGCTGACGGTAAACAGTTCACCGATGCAGAAGATGTGTACAAAGCTCTCGAAAATGAAAAGTCGGGCCATTACCTGTTGGGTAGCAATAAGTTTTGGCATGGAGGCATCCACATCAGCGATGCAAGTGTCCCACAATGTGTCCTGAATGAACCGATACGCTGCATGGCCGATGGCGAAGTCGTTGCTTATCGCCTTAATGAGGATTATCTGGAATCGACCTTCGGAGACAACGAGAAAAAACTGAAGTACTCCAACTCCTTCTGCCTGGTGCGTCACGAATACAAATCCGCGCCGAATGCGGAAGAAGGACCGAACAAGGGCAAGCAAAACAAGCTGAATTTCTACAGCCTTTACATGCACTTGTTGCCTCATGCTCGTTACCCGCTGGCTCCTGAAGAAACGCCCGCCAAGAAAGTCACCATGAAAGTCGGTGACTTCAATGCCTATCCAACGGCGCCCCAGCCCGGTGTCGTCTCGCAGGCCGACGGAAAACTGGTTAATGGCAGTCAAATGGAAATTCTCGAAACGGCCGACAGCGGTGAACTGACTTATGCCAAAGGTAAAATTCTTTCCGGAAGCGTGAAAAAAGGCTCGACCAAAACCCGTGGCGTTGGAGATGCAGTCTGGTTCGCTTACCTGAAAAATGGAGAGCCCTACAAAAACACCGCAAATACTCAAATCTGGAAGGAAGAGTTGCTGCCCGAGCGTCTTCGGCCTAACTATTGGCAGGGCAAGGTTAAAGCGAAGTTGGTGAAGCGCTTGCCGCTATACGACGCGCCTGCGAATCCCACTAATGGACAGCCAGCCGGTAGTCCGAAAGGGACGTTGCAGCTGAACGTTGGCAGCGTCATAGAATTCGACAGTAAAGCGGTGTTAAACCTTTCCGTCGGCAATCAAACGCTGCGCATGGCCGCTTGCACATTAGTGAGTGGTGCGCTTTGGGGGAATGGTGTTGTGCCGCCGATGTTCTGGGCCTGTGTGGAGAACGTACTGCCGAATAAATGCGTAAGTTGGGAGACCGTCACGCCCAGTGAGTTCGATAGTGTTGTAGCCACCAGCACTGGCATCAAGGCGGGAGATCCGATTGGATACCTGGGGCAGACGGAAAGTCTCACTAGCGAGCAAGGCGCGTCGGACAGTAAGTTTCAGGTTCACGTCGAAATATTCACCGCCGAGTCGGAAGTGAAAGATTTCCTCAAAAACCTCGCTGGCCTTAAAACAGGTAAGCAGTACCTTGAATTGCCGACCGGAACAGAGCTCAAGAAAGTAGCCCCGGCGACCGGCACGACGCCGCTAAAGCTCGACCACGCCGTCGACCTCAGCAAGGCCCCGGTGATAAAGGTCGGCACGGAAGACTGGTACAACGTAAGCGTCACCGACAACGGTCAACCGGTCAGCGGCCTGGTAAATAAAGCAGACGCGAACATCATCACCCAGCATGATTGGAAAAAACTCGGATTCCAGATTGTTGAAGAAACAAACGCAACGGCGGATGGTTTCCTTGATCCCGAAGACATGCCGCAGTTCTTCAAAGACTTGTTCGCCAAAATTGACACAAACCACGACGGCCAAGTCGATTCAGCTGAGCTCGCGAATGCGTTAAAAAATGCTGAAACACGTTCACGGTGGTCGAAGCTAATCGCTCATCATCCGACCGAGTGGAAGGACAAAGCGGACTCTGCAAAGTGGAGCAAGTTGGATCAGCTATTGGAAACCTCCCCGAAGACGTTGAAGCATGAAAAAGAGCGGATCAGCAAGTATGTTTTTTGGGATGAGCTTTCCGGGAAAGCGGCCATCGAATCTGGTTTGATTTATCACTTTCATCCAATAGGTTTTATCGCAAACTCCCTTGCCGTGGATGATGACAATGATTTGAGGTGGCTGAAGGTCGATAAAGGTCAGTTGACATTTGACGTGGAAGGGAATGATCTGGAAGACCCGGCGAACCCATTGCATATGTATTTCAGTCGGAAGGTCCATTGGCCTGGGGGCGTTTCTGGAGTTACGATCGGGAGAGGTTACGACCTTGGCCAGAGACCTAATCCCGAAAGTGATCTTGCTGCTGTAGGGATTAAAGAACCATTGCTGGGTTGGCTATTGGGGGCAAAAGGTTTAAGTGGGAGTGCCGCAAGAAATTATCTACAGAGCGCGAGCCCAGAAATCAGAAAAATATTCATAACCCGGAAACAGCAGCATCAACTGTTCGTGCCAATTTATGAATTCATGAAAAGTGAAGTTGTGAGGATATCGGATAAGACCGATGCTATTAATCTTTACGGTCGTTTGAATTGGGATTCTACAAGTCCTAAAATTCAGGATATGGCCATCGACTTAATTTATCGAGGTGACTACACAGGGGATTCCAGGGCCCTTATTCAAAGACATATGACAGACAATAATTTGTCTGCATTTTCAGATGTAATAGGCGATCGTTCGAAATGGGGCAATGTGCCTGAAGATCGATTCAATAGACGTGTTGATTATCTTAGGTGATTTATGAAATTTTCGAAGTTGGTACCACTATTTTGTGTTTTTTACCTGGGACACGCAGCAGCCGAAATTCCAGATATCGGCTCTGTCTCGGAAGTCGGGGCCGGCCGCGTTGGCAATGATGTCGTCAGGTATGTAAAAACATTCGGTAATAGTTGTCTTGATGTTCAGGTGATTAGCCCTGAGAAAAACTGGAAAGTTCTGTCTTCTTCGAACTTCTGTACCTTTGAAGGTAAAAAGTTCGGTTCGGACTTTGCTGATGCTGGTTTCGAGGATATTTCGGTGAAAGCTGACGGGGTTCATTTGACACTTAGCATAACCCCTCTGCAGCCAACCGGTGAGCAGCGTAGAAGCTGTGTCATTCCTGTTACGACAGCGGTAATTAAAGACCTGAGCTGTTCCGAAGTAGGGAAATAACTGCGAGGCGTCAGATTAATTTAGCTGTCTCCATCTCTGATTAAGGGAGGCAGCAAATAAATCCGCCTCCTTGGTTGAGTATGGGTAGTGTGATGGTGGTTGACAGGGTTTGTTAGTTGTATTGTTTTTGGACTGTATATAAGTGTATTCGCTGTTTTGTTTTAGTATATGCATCAATACAAGGAAATAGTATTGAATAAGGTTTTGTTGTTGGTGATGTTCTTGTGTCCACCGATTGTGGTTGCTGAACCGATCTTTCAATCCCTGCGGTCGTGCGCGCAGAAAGGGAGTGCAACGAATAATTGCTCGGTGGTGCTGGATGGCAATGGTTATATGTTGGATGCCGGTTCCGGTAAGAAGTTATCCGACACGGCGGAGCCGACTGGCGCTTTGAATTCGTTTGAGCTCTATCGGGATGGCAGTCAGTACATTCTGGCTAATGAAAGTTTTTCCAGTGCTCGGTCCCGCCGCTGGGTGGTGTTCGGATACAAAGGTGGAATAATTGAACTACAGAGGATTTACATCTTCTCCTTAGATACCTCTAAACAGTCGGGGCCTTACTGGCACGGTTACGACTGCCGACCTGACTCCAAACAATTCACTCCGCCAAGCGGTGTGCCTTTCAGCGAATCAGCTATGCAGGCATTGTGTGGAGATGTTGAGGGTGACGTGGTAGTTGTGCCGAGAGTCCCATCCGTCTCCGTGCCCTTCAAATCCTTGGTCGTAAGTGTTCCCGTGTATACAGCACGAACCCGTGTCGGCGTTGCGACTTACGTATTTGCCGGAAATGACGATCCGAATCTGCCGACGGTGTCCTGCCTGTCCAATTGCGTTTCCGGCACATCAGAAAAGGCTAGGCCTCCGGCGGCGAATGCTTCATCTGCTTCAAGTGTTTCCGCTAGCGCCAAGGAAGCCTGCAACCCCGACAGCTTTACCAATCCCGATTTGATCACTTGCGGGCAGCAAAGCTTCGAAAAAGTCGATGCCGTGTTGAATGACCAATACAAGAAAGCAATGGCCAGTTTGTCTCCCGCAGACAAGAAGCAACTGACCGATGTGCAAAGAAAGTGGGTGCGTTTCAAAGAAACGTATTGCGAGGATATCTATCAGTCCGCTTTGCCGGGAGCGGAGGCGCCCATTGAGAAGCTTGCGTGCTTGGCGCAAACAACCAATGCCCGGTTGGGTGAGCTCATTTATCTACAGACAGGGATGCCGAATGATGGCTTTTACAAAGCTGCATCGCTGATGGCAGGGCCGGATCGAGAAAACGGCCTAAAGGTCTCGATCAACCTGCTAGGCGGAGTTGAATTCGACGATCCGGTTTGGAAGCAATATGCCGATGCGCAGTGCGACATGAGTTTCCGCATGTTGCGCGAAGACCTCGCCTATTGCGCTGTACGAATGCGTTTTCAGTTACCCATGAACCGCTAAAAAAAGACAGGTCTGAACTCGCCGCCCGAGACAGGCTGTTGAGTCAGGGATTATCGAGAAAGGGGACGCCAAGTCCCCTTTTTTACGTCGATTGATGCGCCACCATCGCCAGCAAGCTGGCTCCTACAGGTCAGCTGACTCGGCTTTGTTGCTTGGCGAAAATCGCCGCCATTTCCGGTTCATCCAAATGATCCAGCGCTCGCTCAACCAACAAATGCACGCCGTCGGCCATGCGGCTGAGCGCCAGGGCTACGGAGCGGCGTGAGCCTTCCACCCCGTCGGCGAGGTCGGAGGCGATGGCGCTGATGGACAGGAGGTCTTCCGAGGCGTTGGCGAGGAGGGCTTCAGTGTTGATGTCGGGGCAGACGCTGAAGAGGTCGCCGTTGCGACGTTTGGATTTTTTATCCGGCGGTGTGCCGAGGTGATGGTCGAGGGCGCGCTCGGCAGCTTCGTGGAGTTTTTTGGAATCTAAGGATTCGTAGGGAGAGGTGGCTTCGTGTTCGGGCGATTTGGATGTCGGATTGGTCATTGGTGTAAATCCTTGGAGTTAATGAATTGTTTTTCTCCGATTTCGGACTTGCACATCCGGTCGCTGATTTCGCGGCAACGAGCAAAGGTTATCGATGAAGATCAGGGATGCCTAGTTCATGAACAACACCACGAGTTGAAGGAAATATCCGATAGCCTCGAGCGTAGAAAGACCAAAAAACCTCAGCTTTTAAACAACAGCGTTTCGTCAATGACTTGGTAGTCATCAGCGTCAAAAACCACGGCATCTTCTTCTAACACTGCGCAATAGTGGCGTTCTCGCTCGAAGCCGCTACACTGCGCCGGCCGTTCATTTTCCTTTTGAGGCTGTGCGCATGAAATTTCGTTTTCTTCTGTGGATGCTGGGTTTGTTGATGGGTAAGGCCAGTCGGACTAATCCTGCGTTTCAGCAGCAGTTGGGTGACAAGGAGTTGGTGTTCCAGCTACAGACCCTGGACGGGAAAGTGGCGCGGCATTTCTTTGTGAAGGATCAGCGCATTACCAGTAAGTCGGGCGTGTATGCCGAGCCGGCGTTTGCGATTGCGTTTAAAGATGCGGCGTATGGCTTCGCCACGATGCAGGCGAAGAACAAGCAATTGGCGTTTATGACGGGGATTCAGGACAAGTCGATTCAGATCAAGGGCAACCCGGCGTTGGTGATCTGGTTTCAGGGGTTGACCAAGTATTTGAAGCCGCGGAAGGCGAAGGCCAAAGCCAAGGTTTGAGGTTGTCAGGTAGACCGAGGTGGATTCTTCGCGAGCAAGCCCGCTCCCACATTTGACCGAGTGTGGGAGCGGGTTTTTTTATGCCTGGGTGAATTGCGAGGCGAGTTCGCGCAGCAGGACTTCGGCTTCGAGGACTTTGCTGACGACGTCGTTGGCTTTGTCGCGTGTCAGACCGACACGTTCCAGCAGGGCGTCGGGGATGTCTTCATCGGGGCCGGAGCCGATGCCGCGGCTACGCAGCAGGCGCACGGACAGGCACACGAGGTTTGGGTATTCAGCGTAGGCGCCGTCGTAGCTCGGGTCGTGCTGGAAGCGCAGCGCGGTGGCCAACTCATCGGGCATGTCCCAGTAGCGCATCAGCCATGAGCCGATCTGTTCGCGGCTGATGCCGAGCAGGTGTTGCTCGACGTAGCTGTGGCACAGGTGCGGGTTGACCTCCAGGTGGCGGCAGATCAGCGAGAAGTGCGGCGGGAATACGTGGGCCAGCAGCAAGTAGCCGAAGTTGTGCAGCAGGCCGGCGAGGTAGGTCAGGCCGGCTTCCGGGCGCTGGGCGCGCGGCATGGCGCGGGTCAGGCCTTCGATGACGGCGGCGGTGTAGATCGATTGCTGCCAGTACGGCGTGGTGTGTTGCGGGTGGTCTTTGGGCAGGCTGAGGGTTTTGCCCAGGGCCAGGCCCAGCGCGAGGTTGATCACCAGGTCGAAACCCAGCACGCGGACGATGGCGTCTTCAACTGAACGAATCTTGCCCGGCGAGGCGTAGTACGGCGATGCCGCCCAGCTCACGACTTGTGCGGCCAGGGCCGGGTCGGTTTCGACCACGCCGGTGATGTCGTCGATGGTGGCGTTGGGGTCGACGCGCAGTTTGATGATTTTCTGCGCGGTCTCGGCCAGCGGTGGAATTTCGATGGTGGCTTCCAGGCGTTGCTGGATGCGTCGCGCGGTGAACGCCTGGACGGCCTGGGTGATTTCCTCGCGGTCATCGTCCGGGCGGTCGAGGTTCGGGCGGATGCTGCTCACGTTCTCGCCAAAGTTGGCGGCGCTGGCCTTGGTCAGCATGGTCTTGAAGGCTTCGCTGGTGATTTCCAGCAGCACGCCCGGCTCGCCCGAGTTGATCAGCAACTTCGGTTCGCGCAGCAGGCTTTCTTCGTACAGGCAGGGCGAGCTGGTCAGCGCCGGCAGGCCGGGCAGCAGGCTCAGGTTGTGTTTGCCGAGCATCTTTTCCAGGCGCTCGGTCGACACGGCGGCGAGGCGGCGGCCGGTCAGTTCGGCGAGGCGGTTGAGGTCGAGCAATTGGCTTTGCGGGAACAGCACCATCAGCGCGCCCACGGCGTCGTCGAGCAGCACCGCTTGCACTTTGCGTGAGGCGTTCAGGCCGTGGTGGTCGAGGACTTCTTCGTAGGCGATGCCCAGTTTGGCGAGCAGCAGCCGAATAACAGACGGAGCGTGCGGGGTTTCGGGGACGAGGGCAGCTTCAGTCATGGTCTGTATCCGTATTCAAACAATTGCAGGAGTATAACCAGCTTGTTTAAGGGCAGGGTCCAGAAACTGCGACGGTGCTCACACTTGGCCGTATTGCTGCCCGTGGCGCAGCCAGCGGTCGAGCAGCGGGCTGACGTGATCCGGCCAACGCTCCAGCAATGCCTGGGCGGCGTCGCGCACGGCGGGTAGCAGGTCGGCGTCGCGCATCAGGTCCGCGACCTTGAATTGAAGCAGGCCGGTCTGCCGCGTGCCGAGCATTTCGCCGGGGCCGCGCAGTTCCAGGTCTTTTTCGGCGATGACAAAACCGTCGTTGGTTTCGCGCATGATGCCCAGGCGCTGACGGCCGATCTGTGACAGCGGCGGATGGTAGAGCAGCACGCAATGGCTGGCGGCGCTGCCCCGACCGACGCGGCCGCGCAATTGGTGCAACTGCGCGAGGCCGAGGCGTTCGGGGTTTTCGATGATCATCAGGCTGGCGTTCGGCACATCGACGCCGACTTCGATCACGGTGGTGGCGACCAAAAGTTGCAGGTTGCCGGCCTTGAATTCGGCCATCACGGCGGCTTTTTCCACGGGCTTCATGCGGCCGTGAATCAACCCGACCTTCAACTCGCCGAGGGCGGCGGTGAGGTCCTCAAAGGTGGTTTCCGCCGCTTGGCAGGTCAGCTCTTCCGACTCTTCGATCAGCGTGCACACCCAATAGGCCTGACGCCCTTCGGCGCAGGCACCGCGCACCCGTTCGATGACTTCGACGCGCCGGGTGTCGGTGACCAACACGGTGTTGACCGGGGTTCGGCCGGGCGGCAGTTCGTCGAGGATCGAGGTGTCGAGGTCGGCGTAGGCGCTCATCGCCAGCGTGCGTGGGATCGGCGTGGCGGTCATGATCAGCTGATGCGGGCACATGCGCCCGCCGACGCCTTTCTGCCGCAGCGCCAGGCGCTGTTGCACGCCGAAACGGTGTTGTTCGTCGATGATCACCAATGCCAGATTCTTGAACTGCACTTCGTCCTGGAACAGCGCGTGGGTGCCGACCACCATGGGCGTGCCGCTGGCGATCTGTTCCAGCGCGGCCACGCGGTTCTTGCCTTTGAGCTTGCCGGCCAGCCACGCGACTTCAATGCCCAGTGGTTCGAGCCAGCGCTTGAAGGTGATGAAGTGCTGCTCGGCGAGGATCTCGGTCGGCGCCATCAACGCCACTTGGTAACCGGCTTCCAGCGCTTGCAGTGCGGCAAGGGCGGCGACCACGGTTTTGCCCGCGCCGACGTCGCCCTGAATCAAGCGCAGCATCGGTTCGTGCTGGCTGAGGTCGTAGGCGATTTCGTTGCCGACGCGTTGTTGGGCGCCAGTTGGATTGAAGCCGAGATTGGCCAGGTATTGGGCTGGCAATCGGGTGGCTTTCGGCATCGCCGGCGCGCGCAGGGAACGCATGCTTTCGCGCAGGCGCTGCTGGGACAGTTGATGAGTCAGCAGTTCTTCAAAGGCCAGACGATGCTGCGCCCAATGATGACCGAGGGCGAGTTCGTCGACATCGGCGTCGGCCGGCGGGTGATGCAGGTAACGAATCGCGTCGGCCAGCGGCGCCAGTTGATAGTCCCGCGCCAGTTCGTTCGGCAGCCAATCCGGCAGGCTGGTCGGGCCGAGCATCGTCAGGGTTTGCATGCAGAGCTGGCGCAAACGCTGCTGGGTCAGGCCTTCGGTGAGCGGGTACACCGGCGTCAGGGTTTCATCCACCGGCGGCGGCTCGTCGCCGGTGAGGGCGCGGTATTCCGGGTGGTAGATTTCCAGTCCCGACGCACCGGGCCGCGCTTCGCCGTAGCAGCGAATCCGCGTGCCACGTTTGAGGCCTTCTTTCTGGGCGTTGCTGAAATGGTAGAAACGCAGGCTGAGCCCGCCGGTGCCGTCCTGCAAGCGCACGACCAGGCTGCGGCGCCGGCCCATGACCACATCGGCGCCGCTGACGGTGCCTTCGATCACGGCATCTTGCCCCGGTCGCAGGTGGCCGATCGGGACTACGCGAGTGCGGTCCTGATAACGCAGCGGCAGGTGAAACAGCACGTCCTGGAGATTCTCCAGGCCGACCTTGGCCAGTTTCTCGGCCATGGCCTCGCCGACACCCTTGAGTGCCGTGACCGACACTTGCGACAACTCGGTCATGACAGCGACTTAAGCCGCAGCCACTGGTGCGGGCGGCTTGGCCACCGAGCACAGGCGAATGGAGTCAGCGAGAATTTCAATGGCCTTCGGACGCGGGAAGCTCGCGCGCCAGGCAATGGCCACGGTGCGGAACGGCACCGGCGCGGTCAGTGGGCGCACTTCGATCACGCCGGGGGCGTAGTGATGGCTGTCCACGGCCGACAGCGGCAGGATCGAAATCCCGAGCCCCGAGGCGACCATGTGGCGAATGGTTTCCAGCGAGCTGGATTCCACTGTGGTGTGCTTGGCGCCGTCGTTGCCTTTGGTCAGCGTCGGGCAGGCTTCCAGCACTTGATCACGGAAGCAGTGGCCTTCGCCGAGCAGCAGCAGGCTCTTGTCGTTGAGCAGGGCGGCGTCGATGGATTCTTTTTGTGTCCACGGGTGCTGGGCCGGCATCAGGACGTAGAACGGCTCGTCGTAGAGCTGCAGGGTCAGGACGTCGGCTTCGTTGAACGGCAGGGCGATGATGATCGCGTCGAGCTCGCCGTTGCGCAGTTTGTCGCGCAGCACGTGGGTGAAGTTTTCTTCGATGTACAACGGCATCTGCGGGGCGACCCGGTGCAGTTGCGGAATCAGGTGCGGAAACAGGTACGGGCCGACGGTGTAGATGGCGCCGACTTTCAGCGGGGCGGTCAGCTGGTTTTTGCCGGCTTGGGCCAGTTCGCGGATGCCTTGGGCCTGTTCCAGGACTTTTTGGGCCTGGGCCACGATGCCTTCGCCGACCGGGGTCAGGCGCACGGCGCTCTTGCTGCGCTCGAAAATCAGCACACCGAGTTCGTCTTCAAGCTTTTTCACGCCCACCGACAGGGTCGGCTGGCTGACGTGGCAACGCTCGGCCGCGTGGCCAAAGTGCTGCTCTTGGGCGAGGGTAACGATGTAGCGTAATTCTGTAAGAGTCATAGCGAGCGTCCATGAAGTTGCGGGCCAAGCATACCGGCTGCAATCGATAGACGCACGTTATCAGAGAGAGTGTGTCGAGTGACACCGGGCAATGCGCGTTTGCCGCTGGCGGATATGCAAAAGGCACCTTTCGGGTGCCTTTCTCGAGCAAATCGCCAATCTCTCTGTAGGAGCCAGCTTGCTGGCGATCCGACTGCAGCGCAGTCGGGCATAGCCTCTGCGATCTTGCAGGCTCACCGCACTTGCAGGGGGGGGGCGACTGCTGCGCAGTCGATCGCTGGCAAGCCAGCTCCTACAAGAGTTATGTCAGCCTTTAGCGGCGGCGTTCCAGCGAGTAAACAAACGGTGCAACAATTTCGATGGAGCCGTTGTTCAGCATGTCGGCCGGTGGCTTGGGCAGCGGCTGGGCACGCTTGATCATTTCCAGGGTGGCCCGGTCCAGATCGGCGTTGCCGGAACGGCCCACCAGTTCGAACGACAACACGTTACCTTCGCCGTCCACCACGAAGCGCAGACGGTTCAAACCTTCCTTGCCCCGCGCCTGTGCACTGGCCGGGTACTTTTTGTACTTGGCTAAGTGCGCCAGCAGGGTGCCTTGCCAACTGGCCTTGGCTGCTTGCTGCGCGGGCGATGGGCCCGGTGCCGGTTGAGCGGATTTCTCCGACGGTGCCTGGGTCGGTTGCGCTTCGCTCGGTTTTTCCTCGGACGGTTTTTCCTTCGGCGGCTCCGGCTTTTTCTCCACAGGCTTGGGCGGTTGAGGCTTGGGCTTGGGTTTGACCGGCTTCGGTACGGTGATTTCTGCCTTCGGCACTTCGGCCAGTTTCGGGATCGGCAGCTCTTCCACCGGAGCAGGTGGTTGTGGTGGCGTTATCACCTTCGGTGGTGCCGGAGGAGGTGGTGCCGGAACCGGCGCCAACTCGACCATCATCGCCTGCGGCGGCAGCTCGATGGGTGGGCGCGACGTCCAGTTCAGCGCCAGCGCAATGGCCAGCGCATGGACGCCCAGCACCACGGCCAGGCTACCGCCGTAACGCGTCAGCTTATGGCGCGTCGTGATCATTTCTTCACTGCCGTCTCGAGTCCGACCAGACCGACCTTCAGGTAGCCGGCAGCGCGCAGGTTGTCCATCACGCTCATCAGGTCGCCGTAGTCCACGCCTTTATCGGCCTGGAAGAAGATCGTCGTGTCTTTCTTGCCCTGGGTTTTGGCGTCGAGCGTGGCACCGAGGGCTTCGGCTTTCACTTCGTCTTCGCCGAGGAACAGGCGCTGGTCAGCCTTGACGCTGAGGAACACCGGTTTCTCTGGCCGCGGCGCCGGTTTGGCGCTGGAGGCAGGCAGGTCGACCTTGATGTCCACGGTGGCCAACGGAGCGGCCACCATGAAGATGATCAACAGCACCAGCATCACGTCGATGAACGGCGTGACGTTGATTTCGTGGTTCTCGGCCAGATCGTCGTCTGCGCCTTCTTTCAAATGCAGGCCCATGGCCGATTACCCCACTTTCACCATGTGCGGTTGCGAGCTGCGCTCAGGCTGGTGGTCGAGGTCGCGGCTGACCAGCAACAGGACTTCTGCCGAGGCGTCGGACACTTGCGCCTTGTAGCCGGCGATGGAGCGGGCGAACACGTTGTAGATCACAACGGCTGGAATCGCGGCCACCAGGCCCAGTGCAGTAGCCAACAAGGCTTCGGCGATGCCGGGAGCCACGACGGCGAGGTTGGTGGTCTGGGTTTTGGCAATGCCGATGAAGCTGTTCATGATGCCCCACACGGTGCCGAACAGGCCCACGAACGGCGCGGTAGAACCGATGGTAGCGAGGACGCCGGTGCCGCTGCTCATGTTGCGACCGCAGGCTGCGACCAGGCGCTCAAGACGGAAGGCGACGCGTTCCTTGATGCCTTCTTTCTCGCGGCTGTTGGTCGACAGGTGCATCTCTTCCAGCGCATCGTGTACCAACAGGTTGGCGAGGGTGCCGGGCTTGGCTGCCGTTACACTGGCTTCCTTGAGGGTGGCCGCTTTCTTCAGGTGGACGATTTCAGTGCGCAGACGACGCTTGGCGCCCATCAGCTCGAAGCCCTTGGCGATCCAGATGGTCCAGGTGATGATCGACGCGATGGCGAGGCCGATCATCACGATTTTCACGATGATGTCGGCGTTCTGGTACATGCCCCACGGCGACAGGTCATGGGCCATGCCCAGGCTGTTGTCGGCTTCGAGGACTTGCGGCGCGTCTTCACCAGCGGCGTCTACGGCCTGGGCCGGATCGGTGGCAACCGGTGCTGCGTGTTCGGCAGAGTGGTCTGCGGGAGCGGGCGCAGTGGCAGCGGCTGGGGTGGCCGGGGCTTGTGCGTCAGCGAAGGCGGCGGTTGGCGCCAGCATCAGGCTGAGCAACAGGGCGGCCACCGCGCTCCAGGCGCGAGGTCGATTGGTTGGCGAAGCGGGGAGTTGATTGCGTGTCATGCTGGCCGGACCTGAGAGAAAAAGACGGTAAATGTTCTTCCAGGCCTCGAAGGCCGAGAACAAAAGTGGCGGGCATTATTGCAAGTAATTCTTGTTAACAGAAGTAATAGAGTATCTTTTTTTCCTTCATTGCTAGCCGCTCGTCCATTGCCGGCGCTAGTCTGTGGCTTTCCGATAGGAGTTTTTTGATGTCCGCGCCCTCTGTTTTGATCGCCGGCTGCGGTGATGTCGGCAGTCGTCTGGCTACACAATTGCTCGGTTGCGGGTGGGAGGTCCATGGTCTGCGCCGTGACGTCTCGCGCCTGCCCGAGGGGGTGATTGGCGTTGCCGGTGACTTGTTCAACAAGGATTGCCCGCAAACCTGGCCGGTCGGTGCGGTGGACTACCTGGTGTATTGCGCGGCAGCCACCGTTCACGATGAAGCCGGTTACCGAGCCGCTTATGTCGAGGGCTTGGAGCATGTGATCGAGTGGCTGGACGACTACGGACAGGTGCCCAATCGCTTGCTGTTCGTTTCCAGTAGCAGCGTTTATGGCCAGCAGGACGGCGAGTGGGTCGACGAAACGTCGCCGACCATCGCTGCCGGCTATTCAGGTCGACTGATGCTGGAGGCGGAGCAAGTGGCGCTCAACAGTGGCATCCCGGCAAGCATCGTGCGTTTGACCGGCATCTACGGCCCGGGCCGCGAATGGCTGCTGACGCAGGTTCGTCGCGGATATCGCGTGGCGATTGATCCGCCGTTGTACGGCAATCGGATTCACGTGGATGACGCGGCCGGGTTGATGGCGTTTCTGCTTGAGGCGGATCGGCGCGGTGTGGCGTTGGATGACGTTTATATCGGCGTCGACGACGCGCCTGCGCCGCTGGCCGAAGTGGTGGATTGGTTGCGTGAATATCTGGGCGTGACTGAATGGGCTGACGATGCGAGTGTGCGGCGTACTGGCAGCAAGCAATGCAGCAATGCGCGGGTGAAGGCCTTGGGTTGGGTGCCGAAGTACCCGAGCTATCGCGAAGGGTACGCCGCTATCCTCGAAGGCCGCTGCTGATTTCCTTCCACCCCAAACAACTGTAGGAGCCGGCTTGCCGGCGATGGCGGTGTACCAGCCAACAGAGATGTTGGATGTTATGGCCTCATCGCCGGCAAGCCGGCTCCTACATGGTATTGCGTTGGCTTTAGAGCCGGGTTACTGCTTTTCCAGCAACCACTTGCGATCACCCGGCGTGAACTGCGGCATTTCGTCTGCCTGCGCGGTGTTCACAGCCTGGAGGATCTCCAGTTCCTTGCCCTTGCGCGCAAAGATCCAGGTGTTGCCCTGGCCCTTGAGTTGCAACCACATGTTGTCGTTGCCGCCGCTCATCGACGCGCAATCGCCCGCCAGACACAGCGCGTAGCGATCCGCACCCGGCAAACCGGTTACCTGGCCGTCGGCCTGGAACTGCACGGAGCTGCCTTCGCCAGGACCGCTGACGACTTTCCAGCTGCCGCCCATGTAGGCGGAATACAGCGCACGTTCGAAGCTGGCACCCATCGGTGCGCCATCCGGCACCGGGATCAGCGCGCGGTCGAAGACCTGTGCGGGTTCGTTGTCGCTGGCGACCTGGGCCAATTGCTTGCCATCACGCTTCAGCTCGCTCGCGGAACTGCCGTAGAAGTCGACTTTCCAGGCGCCGGACGCTTCGCCCAGCAGCTTGCCTTCGACATTCTCAAAACCGTTGGTGTAGCGGGCCTGACCGGCCTTGGTGTTGACGTCCCATTCCAGGTTCGGACCATAGGCCTGGAGCGCTTCGCGCAGGGGGCCGCCTTTGGACGCAGCATCGATCGCCACCTGATTGATCCAGGTGCCGCTGATGTCGCGGTCGGCAGGGTTGCTGGCACATCCGCCCAAGAACAGGGCGACCAGCGAGACAGCAAGCGCAGTGCGCATGGTGGAATCCTTTCAAAACGCTTTTTATACATACGGCATTGGCGCAGCCTTTCGGGCTGCGCCGAACGCATTACTCGATGACCAGAATGGCATCCATTTCAACCTGCGAACCCTTTGGCAGGGCGGCTACGCCGATGGCGGCGCGGGCTGGGTATGGCTGGTCAAAGTACTTGCCCATGATCTCGTTGACCTTGGCGAAGTGGCTCAGGTCGGTGAGGAAGATGTTCAGTTTGACGATGTCCTTGAACGAACCGCCAGCGGCTTCGGCCACGGCTTTCAGGTTCTCGAACACCTGGACGGTCTGGGCTTCGAAGCCTTCAACCAGTTCCATGGTTTTTGGGTCCAGAGGAATCTGACCCGACATGTAAACGGTGTTGCCAGCCTTGATCGCCTGGGAGTAAGTGCCGATGGCGGCCGGGGCCTTATCGCTGGTGATAACAGTCTTGGTCATGAATGACTCCTTGTAATAGGTTGGCTTAGGCGCGCATGCGGGTGATGCGGATCACCCCGGTCAGTGCGCGCAGTTTCTTGATCACGCGAGCCAGATGCACACGGTCGTGCACGCTGACCACCAGTTGGACCACGCTGATGCGACCATCGCGTTCGTCCATGCTGATTTTTTCGATATTGCCGTCGGCCGCGTTGACGCTGCTGGCCAACAGTGCGATCAAGCCGCGCTGGTGTTCCAGCTCGACGCGCAGCTCGACGTTGAATTCGCCGGTGACATCCTTGGCCCACGAGAGCTGGATGCATTTTTCCGGATTGTGGCGGATTTCGCTGATGTTGCGGCAGTTGTCCAGGTGCACAACCATGCCTTTGCCCGCCGACAGGTGACCGACGATCGGGTCGCCCGGGATCGGCGTGCAACACTTGGCGTAGCTGAGCACCAGACCTTCGGTGCCGCGAATCGCCAGCGGGCCTTCCGCGCTTGGCAGCTGTTCGCCTTCGCCCAGCAGGCGGCGGGCGACGACGTAAGCCATGCGATTGCCCAGGCCGATGTCTTCGAGCAGGTCTTCGATCAGTTCGAGGCGGTACTCGGTGAGCATCGCTTTGACGCGCTCGGCCGGGACTTTGTCCAGGGCGCTGTCGAAACCGTTGAGGACCTTGTTCAGCAGGCGTTCGCCAAGGCTGATGGACTCAGAGCGGCGTTGCAGTTTCAGCGCGTGGCGGATATGGGTCCGCGCCTTGCCGGTGACCACGAAGTTGAGCCACGCCGGGTTCGGCCGTGCGCCGGGAGCACTGACGATCTCGACCGTGGAGCCGCTTTGCAGCGGTTCGGACAGCGGCGCGAGACGACGATTGATCCGACAGGCAATGCAGCTGTTGCCGACGTCGGTGTGCACCGCGTAAGCGAAGTCGACCGCCGTGGAGCCTTTGGGCAGCTCCATGATCCGGCCTTTGGGCGTGAACACGTAGACCTCGTCCGGGAACAGGTCGATCTTCACGCTTTCGATGAATTCCAGCGAGTTGCCGGCGCGTTGCTGCATTTCCAGCACGCCTTTGACCCACTGGCGGGCGCGGGCGTGAGTGCCTTTGGGCTGCTCGTCGCCGCTGGATTTGTACAGCCAATGGGCGGCGATGCCGTTGTTGGCCATCTCTTCCATTTCACGGGTGCGGATCTGGATCTCGATCGGAACACCGTGCATGCCGAACAACGTGGTGTGCAACGACTGGTAGCCGTTCGCCTTGGGGATCGCGATGTAATCCTTGAAGCGCCCCGGCAGCGGTTTGTACAAATTGTGTACAGCACCCAGCACGCGGTAGCAGGTATCGACCTTGTCGACGATGATCCGGAACGCGTAGACGTCCATGATCTCGTTGAAGGCCCGACGCTTGCCGCGCATTTTCTTGTAGATGCCGTAGAGGTGTTTTTGGCGACCGCTGACTTCGCCCTGAATGCCATCGATTGCCAGGCAGTGGCCGAGGGATTCTTCGATCTTGTTGACGATTTCCTTGCGGTTGCCCCGGGCGCGTTTGACCGCCTGGTTGATCCGCGCGGAACGCATCGGGTGCATGGCCTTGAAGCCGAGGTCTTCGAATTCTATGCGGATGGCGTGCATGCCCAGCCGATTGGCGATGGGCGCATAGATTTCCAGGGTTTCCTTGGCGATCCGCCGGCGTTTTTCACCGGACAGGACTTCCAGCGTGCGCATGTTGTGCAGGCGGTCGGCGAGTTTGACCAGGATCACGCGAATGTCGCGCGCCATGGCCATGGCCATTTTCTGGAAGTTTTCGGCTTGTGCTTCGGCCTTGGTCTCGAAGTTCATCTGGGTCAGCTTGCTGACGCCATCGACCAGTTCGGCCACGGTTTCGCCGAACTGCGCTTGCAGCGCTTCCTTGGCAATGCCGGTGTCTTCGATCACATCATGCAGCATCGCAGCCATCAAACTCTGATGGTCCATGTGCATGTCGGCAAGAATATTCGCCACCGCAAGAGGATGCGTGACGTACGCCTCGCCACTGCGGCGGCGTTGGCCGTCGTGGGCTTGTTCGGCGTAGAAGTACGCTCGGCGGACCAGGTTGACCTGGTCCTTGCCGAGGTAGGTCGATAAGCGATCGGCGAGGGCGTCTATGCTCGGCATGATGACTCCTGCCGTTCGCTGTGACCCCGCGCCGTGCTACGTCGACCAGGCATAGGCTTAGACGGCCTCGTTGGACTCGTCCTCGAACGCTGCGAACAGCGGTTCATCCTGGACGATTTCTTGCTCGGCGATGAACTCGTAGCTCATCAGGCCTTCAGCGATTTCACGCAGCGCTACAACGGTAGGCTTGTCGTTTTCCCACTGAACCAGCGGCTCTTTGCCACCGGTGGCCAGTTGACGGGCACGCTTGGTAGAGAGCATGACCAGCTCAAAGCGGTTTTCCACGTGTTCTAGGCAGTCTTCAACGGTTACGCGGGCCATGGTATTCCTCGGAGCGAATGCAATATGCGCGCTGCCCGGTTGGGCGAGCGGACTCAACAGTTTAAAAAATCACCAGCGATTAGGGAAGCGCTGATTTTTTGACCAAGCCCTTCAACGCGCTGCAAGTGCCAATGTAAAGCCCTTGCAGCGGTTTTGGGAAGAGCTGTTTAGCCGAGCAATTCAGCCAAAAGTTTGCCGTTGCGCTGCTGCTGACGCTTCTGATGCAGCTGATTGGCGCGGAAAATCGCCTGCAAATCGCGCAGGGCATGGGCGAAATCGTCGTTGATGATCAGGTAGTCGTAGTCAACGTAGTGGCTCATCTCGCTGACGGCTTCACGCATGCGGCCGTCAATGATCTCGTCGCTGTCCTGGCCGCGATTGGTCAGGCGCTGGTGCAAGGCCTGCAGGGACGGCGGCAGAATGAAGATCGAACGGGCCTGGGGCATCAACTTGCGCACTTGCTCGGCGCCTTGCCAGTCGATTTCCAGAATCAGGTCGTGGCCTTCGTCCAGGGTCTGCTGCAGGTGGCTTTGCGAAGTGCCGTAGAGGTTGCCGAATACTTCGGCGCGCTCGAGGAAATCGCCGTGCTCGATCATCTTCACGAACTCGCCGCGTTCGACGAAGTGATAATTCACGCCGTCCACTTCACCGGGGCGCATGGCGCGGGTGGTGTGGGAGACCGAGACGCGGATCTCCGCATCAGCGTCAGTCAGGGCCTTGACCAGGCTGCTCTTGCCCGCGCCCGAAGGGGCGGAAATGATGTACAGGGTGCCGGTGCTGTGGGTCATGTCGGGTTTGCCTTACTCAATATTCTGCACTTGTTCGCGCATCTGCTCGATCAACACCTTGAGGTTGACCGCCGCCTGAGTGCTGCGCGGGTCGAAGGCCTTGGAGCCCAGTGTGTTGGCTTCGCGGTTGAGCTCCTGCATCAGGAAGTCGAGGCGCCGGCCGGCAGCGCCGCCGGACTTGAGTACCCGGCGAACTTCGATGATATGGGTGCTCAGGCGATCCAGTTCTTCGGCGACGTCGCTCTTCTGAGCGAGCATGACCATTTCCTGCTCCAGACGCTGCGGGTCCATTTCCGCCTTCATGTCGGCGAAGCGGTCGAGGACTTTCTGGCGCTGGGTGGCGAGCATCTGCGGGACCAGTTCACGCAGGGTCACCACGTCTTCTTCAATGGACGTCAGGCGATCGTTGATCAGCCGTGCCAGCTCCGCGCCTTCGCGCTCGCGGCCAGCCTTGAGTTCCTTCAGGCCTTCGTTGAACAGCGCCAGTGCTTCGGCATTCAGGGCTTGCGGGTCGGTGGCATCGCCCACCAGCACGCCGGGCCAGGCCAGCACTTCCAGCGGGTTCAGCGCGGCCGGGTTCTTGATCAGGCCGGCGATGGTCTCGGCGGCGGCGACCAATTGCGCGGCGCGCTCGCGATCCACTTGCAGGGGTTTATCAGTGTTCTCTTCGGTGAAGCGCAGGGTGCATTCGAGTTTGCCTCGGGAGATGCCTTGGCGCAGCGCTTCGCGGACCGCGCCTTCGAGATCGCGAAACGACTCCGGCAGACGCAAGTGTGGTTCCAGGTAGCGGCTGTTGACCGAGCGCAGTTCCCAGCTCAGGGTGCCTTGGACGCCGGCTTTCTCGACGCGGGCGAAGGCGGTCATGCTGTGCACCATGGAGGTACCTCGCAATGCAGGTCGATGCGTTACCAAAGGTTTCGCGGACCCGCTATCTGTGAATTAAAGCCGACAGGCAGCAAAGGCGCAGGATTGTAGCGCAGTGGGGCGGATGCGCCCAAACACACGGTGTGACAAAGGGCTGCAGGCCGTCGGTAAAGCGCTGTTCTAAGCTCAAGCCAGAGCCTTCAATCGTCGGGCGGATTTTTTAGAAGTGCCCAGTACTGGCGCGCGGCTCTATAATGCTCGGCAGTTTTCCGTCCCCCGTACAGGTATTCCCTATGAAACGTCCAAGTGGTCGCGCTGCCGATCAGCTCCGCTCGATCCGCATTACCCGCAACTACACCAAACACGCCGAGGGATCCGTACTGGTCGAGTTCGGTGATACCAAAGTCATCTGCACCGTCAGCGTCGAAAACGGCGTGCCGCGTTTCCTCAAAGGTCAGGGCCAAGGCTGGTTGACCGCCGAATACGGCATGCTGCCGCGCGCCACCGGCGAGCGTAACCAGCGTGAAGCGAGCCGCGGCAAGCAAGGCGGCCGCACCTTGGAAATCCAGCGTCTGATCGGTCGTTCGCTGCGCGCCTCGCTGGACATGTCCAAGCTGGGCGACGTCACCCTGTACGTCGACTGCGACGTGATCCAGGCTGACGGCGGCACCCGCACCGCGTCCATCACCGGCGCGATGGTTGCGCTGGTCGATGCCTTGAAAGTGATCAAGAAGCGCGGCGGCCTGAAAGGCGGCGACCCGCTCAAGCAAATGATCGCCGCCGTTTCGGTAGGCATGTACCAGGGCGAGCCTGTGCTCGACCTCGACTACCTGGAAGACTCGGCTGCCGAGACCGACCTGAACGTGGTGATGACCAGCACTGGCGGCTTCATCGAAGTTCAAGGCACTGCCGAAGGCGCGCCGTTCCAGCCTGAAGAGTTGACCGCTATGCTTGAGCTGGCGAAGAAAGGCATGACCGAAATCTTCGAACTGCAAAAGGCTGCACTGGCTGACTGACCGGAACCATCCCAGACAAGGAGGACAACATGAGTGACGAGCAAGAGCTGCTTCCCGTCCCGAGCAAAGAAGTTCGGCAATGGGCGATGTTTTGTCACCTGTCCGCCTTGCTGGGGATCTGGATTCCGTTCGGCACGCTGATCGGCCCGCTGATTCTCTGGCAGATGAAGCGCGAGATGGACCCGTTTGTCGATGCGCAGGGCAAGGAGGCGCTGAACTTTCAGATCACCGTCGCCATCGCTTCCGCCATCTGCTTCCTGCTGATGGTGTTGATCATCGGGTTCTTCCTGTTTGGGTTGCTGGCGATCGGTGCGTTGGTGTTGACGATCATTGCTGGCGTGAAGGCCAATGAAGGGGTGCCGTATCGGTATCCGTTCACTTGGCGGTTGATCAAATAACGAACAGCGCATAGTTCCTGTGGGAGCAAGCCTGCTCCCACAGTAAAAATCAACGGGTGTAAAGGTGTCGATAAAATGATGCTGCGTGCAATGCGCAGTTCATGTCAGCCTAAAACTAAATAACGTCATTTGTAGGACTTTTCTTATTTTTAAGTTAGAAACTTACTAAGTTTACATCTGATGTTTACTATTTCAGACTAAGCCCTTCTCCAAGATTTGTATTGAGTACTGATTGTCCTAACATGTTTAGTCACAACTGCAATGCTTCAATATAGCCTGTAGTCATTGGCAATGAGACTTGTCGATTGATAAAGTTGTTTTCAGCACTATCCACTAAGAAATATCTCGATACGTTCAGACCAGTGACGGTTCTTGAATCCAATACCAATTAGTGTTGATAAAAATCAACCTGTTCTAGAGGCGTGTCCGGGTAAACAGTTCGCCTATGAATATATATTCCAAGAGTATCCAATGGTTCAGCTCGATTTTTATGGAACACTTGTTGCTGCCTCTTTAGTGCTGTTGCTGGGACGCGGACTAGTCACACGAATCGGTTTTTTACGCAGCTACAATATTCCCGAGCCTGTAGCAGGCGGCCTGGTAATTGCTCTGCTTCTCCTGGCTTTGCGGGGCCTTGATTTTGAAGTCCGATTTGACACCTCCCTGCAGACTCCCTTGATGTTGGCGTTTTTTGCCACTATTGGCTTGAGCGCGGACTTCGCCAGTCTGAAGAAAGGCGGGCGCGTAGTGGGGGTATTTCTCCTGGCAGTCATCGGGCTTCTGGTGGTGCAGAATGCCTTGGGCATCGGGCTCGCAAAGGCTTTGGGGCTCGATCCGTTAATGGGCTTGTTGACGGGCTCGATAACGCTGTCTGGTGGTCACGGTACAGGCGCAGCCTGGGGAGCAACGTTCAGTGAGAAGTTCGGTCTGGCATCCGCCTCTGAACTTGCCATGGCCTCTGCAACGTTTGGGTTGGTGCTGGGCGGGCTGATCGGTGGCCCGGTCGCTCGCCTGCTGATCAAGCGTGTCCAGACACCCGGCTGCGAGCACGATAAGCCGCGGTTGCCAAAGGGCTTTGAGCAGCCAAACGAAGAGCGCGCGATCACGCCGTTTTCGTTCATCGAGACACTCGCTCTAATCGCCATCAGCTTGATGGCGGGCACTCTTCTGAACGGCCTGCTTTACGGAACTGCATTTGAACTGCCGACGTTCGTTTGCGTCCTGTTCGTGGGTGTGATTTTACGCAACGGGCTTTCAGCGTTTGGCCTGTATCAAGTGTTTGAGCGTGAGGTCTCGGTCCTGGGGAATGTCAGTTTGTCGCTGTTTCTGGCGATTGCTTTGATGTCACTCAAACTGTGGGATCTGGCTGCGCTGGCGCTGCCGATTTTCATCATCCTGGCCGCGCAAGCGTTAGTGATGGCGTTGTTTGCGATTTTCATTACGTTCAGAGTCATGGGCAGTAACTATGATGCGGCAGTACTGGCGGCGGGGCACTGCGGTTTCGGATTGGGCGCAACACCCACTGCCATCGCTAACATGCAAGCAGTGACACAACGTTATGGGCCATCGCAAATTGCGTTTCTGGTGGTGCCGATGGTGGGGGCGTTCTTCATCGACATTATTAATGTCGTCGTGATCAAGATTTACCTGGCGCTGCCTCTGTTCGCTGCCGTTTAACGTAGGTCGCATAAAAATGCCCGTATCTTTCGATACGGGCATTTTCGTTAACCGGTGCGCTAGATGGTCAGCGTCCAGTCGTAGTCCACGATCAGCGGTGCATGCTGCGAAAACCGTGGCTGACGTGGCAAGCGAGCGCTGCGTACGAAGCGGCGCAGGCCCGGCGTCAGTATCTGGTAATCGAAGCGCCAGCCCAGGTTGAGCATCTCAGCCTGTTCGTTGTCCGGCCACCAGCTGTACTGATCGCCTTCACGGCTGACTTCGCGCAGGGCATCGACATAGCCCATGTTGCCGACAATCTCGTCCATCCAGGCACGCTCAGGTGCCAGGAAGCCCGGGGATTGCTGGCTGTCGCGCCAGTTCTTGATATCCAGCTTCTGTTGCGCCACGTACAGCGAGCCACAGTAAATGTACTCGCGACGTTTGCGTCGCTGTTTATCCAGATAACGGGCGAAATCGTCCATTAGCTTGAACTTCTGGTTCAAGTCTTCATCGCCGTTCTGCCCCGAAGGGAGCAGCAAGGTCGCGATGCTGACCTTGTCGAAATCGGCTTGCAGGTAGCGCCCGTAGCGGTCGGCCGTCTCGAAACCGAGACCGCTGATGACTGCCTTCGGCTGCAACCGCGAATACAAAGCCACGCCACCCTGGGCGGGAACTTCGGCTTCGCAGGCATAAAGGAAGTAGCCATCCAGTTGGAAGGCTGGATCGTCCAGTTCAAAGGCGGAGGCGCGGGTGTCCTGCAGGCAGATGACGTCGGCATTCTGTGCTTGCAGCCAACTGAGCAAACCTCGCTCCACTGCAGCCTGAATACCATTGACGTTCACACTGATGATCCGCATAAATGGCCCCAAAAATCGCGTGCGTGTATGATACACGGCGTCAACCTAATTAGCTAAATCCGTGGTATTTGGGGTTTTTTTCATGCAAGCGTATCAGCGCGATTTCATTCGTTTTGCCATCGATCGCGGCGTTTTGCGCTTCGGTGAGTTCACCCTGAAGTCCGGGCGTACCAGTCCATACTTCTTCAATGCCGGCCTGTTCAACTCGGGTTCGGCCCTGGCGCAGCTGGGTCGTTTCTACGCGGCGGCCATCGTCGAGAGCGGCATTCCCTTCGACGTATTGTTTGGCCCGGCCTACAAAGGCATCCCTTTGGCGGCGACCACCGCAGTGGCCCTGGCTGAACATCACGACCGTGATTTGCCATGGTGCTTCAACCGCAAAGAGGCCAAGGCCCACGGCGAAGGCGGCAGCCTGGTCGGCGCGCCATTGACCGGTGATGTGCTGATCATCGACGACGTGATCACCGCCGGCACCGCGATCCGCGAAGTGATGCAGATCATCGCTTCCCAGGACGGCGCCAAGGCAGCGGGCGTGCTGATCGCCCTGAACCGCCAGGAGCGTGGCAACGGTGAGCTGTCGGCGATCCAGGAAGTGGAGCGTGATTTCGGCATTCCGGTGATCAGCATTGTTTCGCTGAATCAGGTGCTGGAATTCCTCGCCGACGATCCGCAGCTCAAGCAACACCTGCCAGCCGTAGAAGCCTACCGCGCCCAATTCGGCGTCTGACCCTGTAGGAGCCAGCTTGCTGGCGATCAATGCAACGCGGTGTGTCAGGCACGCCGCTTTGGCGGGAAGGGGTTACGTACAAATAAAGAGCCCCCGTTCGGGTCATCCGGACGGGGGCCTTTTTATTTCTGATACCTGTTTATCGAAGTTTTTGCCACTTGAGCGCGAGTTGGACGGTCAGCTTCAGGTTGAACAGCGCAAACACCATCAGTGCAAACACAACCATCACGTAAAGCGTGCGATCCACATCAAACGCCCACAGATCCAGTTTGCTGCTGCCCATGATGTTCACCGCGGCAGGCAAGTTGACGTAAAACAGTGCCATGAATGCACTCGTCAGCGGCAAGGCGCAGCTGAACAACGCGTTAATCACATTCTCTCGACCACGTTTCCTGGCTTGCGCGCCGGACTGCTTTTCATCGAGCATCAGCGCTTCGTTCAACCTCGGCCACGCAAGGTTGAACATGAAGGTGGTCAGGGTCAGCAGCAGGCCACTGACCGCGACGACGTCACTGAACGGCATTCAGGCCCAGTGTCTGGCACAACAGCGCATGGGAGTCTTCGCTGATTTCGAACTGCCCGGCACTGCCTTTACGTTTGATGATGGGTTTGAAGGTTGGCTCGTTCTGTGTGATCAGCATGTTCAGCTCATCGCGAATAACGTCCGAACTGATCACCACCAGATACACCGTTTGCGCGTGTTCTGCAGATTCGATCACGGCGCGCATGCTGTGCTGCAGAATCTCGTCCAGTTGATTGCGAAAGCGTGAAACCGTGTTTTTCAGCAGGGTTTTGCTTTGGCTCTGGGTCAGCTGGAAAATCGTTGATATCTGCGATTCGGTCGGCAGGGTTTGCCCGAAGTAGCTTTGAATCAAATACAGCAAGCGGTCCTGTTTCGCTTCATCGGCCCGGCTCGGCATACCGCCTTCTACTAGCATTTTCAAGTATTCGGTCAGGCTCGCCTTGGCGATACGCTGTAGGGCGTGGGCGATTTCGTGATCGGAAATTCTAAGTGTCTTTTTGACCGGCTCCTTTTGCTCGAGGTCGAATGCCTGGGCGTCGATCGTGAAGGAAATCTGCATGGCTGATCACCTCCGAGGCTATTTTTTGCTGGCAGGGTTGGAGGTTTCGACCCTTTTGATCGCTGCGGGTTTGTCGGCTTTCTTTGGATAGGGATCAATCACGGCGTCGCCCTGGCCGGAAAGAACTTTCCATCCATTGCGCGTGTGTTTCGATTTCAGATACTGAGGGCATGGCGGGATCGAGGTCTTTGCCTGATTCGAATACTGATGTCCGCAGTCCACGCATTCAAAGGTGCCTGCTGAAACATCGCTGCCGTAAGGAACGTAGTCTTTTTGCATGAGGTCATTCTCCTGTGGATACAGGGAAGATCCTATGCGGACTAATACTGACGGGATGTCAGACGTTTCGCTGAGTTAGGTCGGACGTTTCCGGTGCGCATAAAAAAGATCGCAGACTTCGTCAGCTCCTACGGAATATTCGTACGTCCGTAGGCGCTGCCGCAGGCTGCGACCTTTTGCAGTTCTAGAATCAGTGACGCTTGCGATTGCTGATCAAAGTACCCACGCCGGTATCGGTGAAGATTTCCAGCAAGATCGCATTCGGCACCCGACCATCAATGATCAGCGAGCTGCCCACGCCACCCTGAACCGCTTCCAGCGCGCAACGGATCTTCGGCAGCATGCCACCGTAGATCGTGCCGTCGGCAATCAGGTCGTCGACCTGCTGAGTGCTCAGGCCGGTCAGGACCTGGCCCGACTTGTCCATCAACCCGGCGATGTTGGTCAGCAGCATCAACTTCTCGGCTTTCAGCGCTTCGGCCACCTTGCCGGCCACCAGGTCGGCGTTGATGTTGTACGACTCGCCGTTGGCACCGACGCCGATTGGCGCGATCACCGGGATGAAGTCGCCTTTGACCAGCAGGTTCAGCAAGTCGGTATTGATACCGACCACTTCACCGACGTGGCCGATGTCGATGATTTCCGGTTGGGTCATCTCCGGCGTCTGGCGGGTGACGGTGAGTTTCTTCGCGCGAATCAGCTCGGCGTCTTTGCCGGTCAGGCCGATGGCGCTGCCGCCATGACGGTTGATCAGGTTGACGATGTCTTTGTTGACCTGGCCACCCAGGACCATTTCCACCACGTCCATGGTTGCCGCGTCGGTGACGCGCATGCCATCGACAAAGTGGCTCTCGATCGACAGTCGCTTGAGCAGGTCACCGATTTGCGGGCCGCCACCGTGAACCACCACCGGGTTGATCCCGACGGCTTTCATCAGCACGATGTCGCGGGCGAAGCCGGTTTTCAGCTCCTCGCTTTCCATCGCGTTGCCGCCGTATTTGATCACCAGCGTCTTGCCGACATAGCGGCGGATGTAAGGCAGCGCTTCGGACAGGACCTTGGCGGTGTTGGCGGCGGCTTCGCGTTCGAGGGTCATTCAGGGCTCCGGGTGAATCAGAACGGTAGTTGGAGATCAGGTGCAACACGCTTCAACTGGACTTTGAAAACGTCCTTGATGCGCTGCAATTCAGCCTCGTCATCGGCCTCGAAGCGCAGCACCAGCACCGGTGTGGTGTTGGACGCGCGCACCAGGCCCCAGCCTTTGGCATAGTCGACTCGCACGCCGTCGATGGTGGTCAGGTCGGCGCCTTCGCCCCACTTCGCGTCGTGCAATGCATCAATGATGCTGAATTTGCTCTCTTCGGTCACATGGATATTGATTTCCGGCGTAGAAATATCATTCGGGAAGGTCGCAAACAGCTCTTCCGCGGTGGATTTTTCCTTGCTGAGGATCTCCAGCAGCCGTGCGGCGCTGTAAATGCCATCGTCGAAACCGAACCAGCGTTCCTTGAAGAAAATGTGCCCACTCATTTCGCCGGCCAACAGGGCGCCGGTTTGTTTCATTTTCTTTTTGATCAACGAGTGACCGGTCTTCCACATTAGCGGACGACCGCCGTATTCCTTGATCAGTGGCGTCAGGCGACGGGTGCATTTGACGTCGAAGATGATTTCCGCGTCCGGATTGCGCGCCACAACGTCGCGGGCGAACAGCATCAGCAGGCGGTCCGGGTAGACGATGCTGCCGGTGTTGGTCACTACGCCAACGCGGTCGCCGTCGCCGTCGAAGGCCAGGCCGATGTCGGCGTTGGTTTCCTTGACCTTGGCGATCAGGTCGACAAGGTTTTCAGGCTTGCCCGGGTCCGGGTGGTGGTTCGGGAAGTTGCCGTCCACTTCGCAGAACAGCGGGATGACTTCGCAGTTCAGCGCTTCGATCAGTTGCGGGGCGATCACGCCGGCCGCGCCGTTGCCGCAGTCGACCACGACTTTGAGGCGGCGGGCCAGCTTGATGTCCTGGACGATTTCGGTGTTGTAGCGATCGAGGATCTCGACCTTGGTGATGCTGCCCTTGCCGCTGCTCAGGTTGTTGGTCTTGAGGCGGTCGTGCAGGGCCTGGATCTGTTCGTTGGCCAAGGTGTCACCAGCGATGACGATCTTGAAGCCGTTGTAGTTCGACGGGTTGTGGCTGCCGGTGAGCATTACGCCGGATTTGCCGGCCAGTACGTTGGCGGCGTAGTACAGCGCCGGAGTTGGCACCAGGCCGACGTCACTGACGTGGCAACCGGCCTCGGCCAAGCCTTTGATCAGCTGCTCGACCAGTTCCGGGCCAGACAGGCGACCGTCGCGGCCAACGGAGACGTTCGGTTCGTCCTGGGCCAGGCTTTGGGCGCCAATGGCGCGACCGAGCCAGTAAGCGGTTTCAGCGTTCAAGAATTCCGGGACGGTGCCGCGAATGTCGTACGCGCGGAAAATGCTGTCGGGGAACTTGGGTGCGACTTGGGCTGGGGTGCTCATCTGTGGGAATGCTCCATCTCGAAAGTGGCTGGACCTGCGCGCGAAGAACGCTTCGGCGGGTTCGAACTGAAGGGTATGACGGCGTTTTTCGCAGAGAGTTCGTGGTGCGAAAAGGCCATGCCACCAACGCCAACCAGGATTTGGCCAGCCAATGCCTTGTTTTCCAGTGTTAAACCTTCCAGATGACGGCTATGCAATTTTCATTCTGAAAATGCAGAGCACCCTTCAGGCCGGGCAGGGCGCCCAGCCTGAAAACCAGAAATCAATGCTTGCCGGAATGCCCGAAACCGCCCGCACCGCGCTCGGTTTCAACGAACTCTTCGACCATCTCGAAGTGCGCTTGAACCACCGGCACCAGAACCAGCTGGGCCAAACGCTCGCCGACCACCATGTTGAAATCGGTCTGGCCACGGTTCCAGCACGAAACCATCAACGGACCCTGGTAATCGGAGTCGATCAGGCCGACCAGGTTGCCCAGCACGATGCCGTGTTTATGGCCCAGGCCGGAGCGCGGCAGAATCAGCGCCGCCAGGCCAGGATCGCCAATGTAGACGGACAGGCCGGTCGGAATCAGCACGGTTTCACCCGGTTTGATCACGATGTCTTTTTCCAGCATGGCGCGCAGGTCGAGGCCGGCGGAGCCTGGGGTGGCGTATTGCGGCAGCGGGAATTCGGTACCGATGCGTGGGTCGAGGATCTTGGCTTGCAAAGCGTGCATGTAAATTAAACCTGGTTCAGACGTTCGGCGATAAAAGTGATCAGCTGGCGAGCAATCTTGCTCTTGCTGGTCTGGGCGAAAAGTGTGGCGTGGAGCTCACGGTCGATCACGCTGCAGGCGTTTTCTTCGCTATTGAAGCCAATGCTCGGGTTGGCGACGTCGTTGGCGACGATCAAATCGAGGTTCTTGTCTTTCAACTTGCGCGCAGCGTAATCGAGCAGGTGTTCGGTTTCAGCGGCGAAACCGACGCTGAATGGGCGGTCGGGGCGCGTGGCAATGGTGGCCAGAATGTCTGGGTTGCGGACCATTTGTAGTAGCAAGCCGTCGCCGTTCGTAGGGTCTTTCTTGAGTTTCTGTGGGGCGACGACTTCCGGGCGGTAGTCCGCGACTGCCGCCGAGGCGATGAACAGGTCGCAAGGGATCGCGGCTTCGCAAGCGGCGAGCATGTCGCGGGCGCTGACCACGTCGATGCGGGTGACGCGATCCGGCGTCGGCAGGTGCACCGGGCCGGTGATCAGGGTCACGCGGGCGCCTGCTTCAACGGCGGCTTCGGCCAGGGCAAAGCCCATTTTCCCGGAGCTGTGGTTGGTGATGTAGCGCACCGGGTCGATGTTTTCCTGGGTCGGGCCGGCGGTGATCAGCACGTGTTTGCCGGTCAGCGCCTGGCGCTGGAAGCAGTCCGCCGCGCATTGGGCGAGTTCGACGGCTTCGAGCATGCGGCCCAGGCCAACGTCACCACAGGCCTGGCTACCGGAGGCAGGGCCGAAGGCCTTGATGCTGCGGCTTTCGAGGGTTTGCAGGTTGGCCTGGGTCGCCGGGTCGCGCCACATGGCCTGGTTCATCGCCGGAGCGACGGCGACCACAGCGTCGGTGGCCAGCACCAGCGTGGTCAGCAGGTCGTCGGCGATGCCTTGGGCCAGACGGGCGATCAGGTCCGCGGTCGCCGGAGCGATCAGCACCATATCGGCCCACTTGGCGAGTTCGATGTGGCCCATCGCCGCTTCGGCCGCCGGGTCCAGCAGGTCCAGGTGGACCGGGTGCCCGGACAGGGCCTGCATGGTCAGCGGAGTGATGAACTCGGCGCCGCCACGGGTCATGACCACGCGCACTTCGGCGCCCTGATCGATCAGGCGGCGAACCAGATCGGCGCTCTTGTAGGCAGCAATACCGCCGCCGACGCCCAGAACGATGCGTTTCCGATACAGCCGCTGCATAGGTCTGCCTTTCATTTCGTTGATGACTGCGTAGCGATACCCCCTCCCCAGGAGTGAAATCGCCCACAAAAAAGATGGGCTACGATATCACAGCGACCGCTACGGAACAGCGGCGCCCACAGACAGGGAGGTGCTATGAGTATTCGCGATTGGCCGGTGGCCGAGCGGCCGCGGGAGAGGTTACTGGAGTTGGGTTCGGCGAGCCTTTCGGACGCAGAGCTGTTGGCGATTTTTTTACGGACCGGCGTGTCGGGTAAAAGCGCGGTGGATCTGGCGCGACATTTGTTGAGTCAATTTGGCAGTTTGCGCGCATTGCTTGAAGCAGATTTGAAAACCTTCAGCGGGCAGTTGGGGCTCGGGCCGGCAAAGTTTGCGCAGTTGCAGGCAGTGTTGGAAATGGCCCGTCGGCATCTGGCTGAGCGCTTGCGCCACAGCTCCGTGCTGGAGAATCCGTTGATGGTGCGTGATTACCTCAAGTCGATGTTGCGACATGAGCCTCATGAAGTATTTGGTTGTCTGTTTCTCGATTCGAAACATCGAGTGCTGGCGTTTGAATCACTGTTTCGCGGCTCTATCGACTGCACCAGCGTTTATCCGCGTCAGGTGGTCAAGCGCGCTTTGGCTCACAACGCCGCAGCTTTGATCCTTTGCCACAACCATCCCTCAGGCAATCCCGACCCAAGTCATGCCGACCGAAAGCTGACCAAGCGCCTGCAAGAGGCGTTGGACTTGATCGATGTGCGGATACTCGACCATTTCATCATCGGCGACGGGGATCCGCTGTCGATGGCTGAGTACGGGTGGATGTAGGCGAGGGTTGCGAAACTCCCTGTAGGAGCGAGCTTGCTCGCGAAGAACGTGAACGATGACGCAGCGTGTCTGGTTGCCCGCGTTGTCCGTCCGTTTTTCGCGAGCAAGCTCGCTCCTACAGGGTTTTGCGACAAGCTGTTATTTGAGGTTGACCTTGGAGTAGTCCTGGCGGCCAAACGGGCTGACCGCATACCCCTCGACTTCCTTGCGCATCAGCGCGAAGGCCGTCGGGTGGGCCAGCGGCAGCCACAGCGCCTGTTGCTGGATCTGCGCCTGAGCCTGTTCATAGAGCTTGGTGCGTACACCTTGCTCGGAGGTGGTCTTGCCGGCACTGATCAGCTTGTCCAGGTCCTGGTTGCAGTAACGGGCGAAGTTGGTGCCGGACTTGACCGCCGCGCAGGAGAACTGCGGCGTCAGGAAGTTATCCGGGTCGCCGTTGTCGCCAGCCCAGCCCATGAACAGCAGGTCGTGTTCGCCGGCCTTGGCGCGGCGGATCACTTCGCCCCATTCGATCACGCGAATCTCGGCCTGAATGCCGATTTCCGCCAGGTCCGACTGGAGCAGCTGCGCGCCGAGGCTTGGATTGGGGTTAAGCAGGCTTCCGGACGGGCGGGTCCAGATCGTCGTCTGGAAACCGTCTTTCAGGCCGGCCTTGGCCATCAATGCCTTGGCTTTTTCAACGTCATGCGCGTAGCCCGGCAAGCCTTTGGCGTAGCTCCAGGTATTCGGTGGATACGGGCCGTTGGCGGCTTCGGCGGTGTCTTCGAACACGGCTTTGACGTAGTTGGCCTTGTCGAACGCGAGGTTGATCGCCTGGCGCACTTCAGGCTTGTCCAGCGGCGGATGCTGGCTGTTGATGGCAACGAACGCGGTCATGAACGCGTCAGTCTTTTCGACTTTCAGTGTCGGCTCTTTCAGCGCGGCTTGTACGTCCAGTGGTTTGGGCGAGAGGGCGATCTGGCACTCGTTACGACGCAGTTTCTGCAACCGCACGTTGGCGTCCGGGGTGATGGCGAAGATCAGCGGGTCCACCGAAGGCTTGCCACGGAAGTAGTCCGGGTTGGCCTTGTAGCGAATCGTGGCGTCCTTCTGAAAACGCGTGAACACGAACGGGCCGCTGCCGATCGGCTGGCTGTTGAGCTTCTCCGGGGTGCCGGCTTTCAGCAACTGGTCGGCGTATTCGGCGGAGTAGATTGAGGCGAAGCCCATGCTCAGGGTCGGCAGGAAGGTCGATTCCGGATGATCGAGCGTGAAGCGCACGGTCAGCGGGTCCAGCGCGTCGATCTTCTTGATCAGTGCCGGCAATTGCATCGATTGCGCGTGCGGGAAGCCGCTCTGCGCCACTTTGTGCCACGGATTTGCCGGGTCGAGCATGCGCTCGAAGCTGAATTTCACGTCTTCGGCGGTCAGTTCGCGGGTCGGGCTGAAATATTCGGTGCGGTGGAATTTCACCTGCGGGTGCAGCTTGAACACGTAGGTCAGGCCATCCGGGCTGACTTCCCAGCTATCCGCGAGGCCTGCGACCACTTTGCCGCTGGCGGTATCGAAGTCCACCAAGCGGTTCATCAGCACGTCGGCCGAGGCGTTGGTGGTGGTCAGCGAGTTGTATTGCACCACGTCGAACCCTTCCGGGCTGGCCTCGGTGCAGACGCTCAGGGCGGCGGCGTGGGCCAGCGGGCTCAGTAGAAGCGGGGCGAGCAACAGCGGTAGGGCAGCGAGGCGCATGGTCGGATTCCTTTACAGATCGAAGGCCCATCTGCAAGTGCAGTCTGGAAAAGGCTTACCCTAGAGGGCTCTTTTGTAAATGACTATCCCCTTTTTCATTTTAAGGGGACTATGTGCGATCGTTTTCGGTGAATGCCGGCCGAGAAAACCCCAGGATTGGCCGGTTGGCCGATTTTCTGCGACGAGCGGTCTTTATCGACGATAGCCTTTACCCAAGGCGCTCGCAGCCTGAAAAATGGGGTTTTTATCAAGTCTGTTCGCACGGAATGTTGTTGCACCTCAGTCTTTCTGGTATAAAGCAGCGCTCTTTTCTAGGGGCCCGGTTCCTTCACTGTAGGTGTAGCCGGTAAGACCTCTAAAGAAACGCGGCGCCTGGCGCCAAATGACTGAGAGATTAAGCGGCCAACCCATGCCGGGTTGGGCATGTGGTTTTAGAGGGCTGAGGCATGTCGAGAGTATGTCAAGTTACCGGTAAGGGTCCGGTGACTGGGAATAACATTTCCCACGCAAACAACAAAACCCGTCGTCGTTTCCTGCCGAACCTGCAGCATCACCGCTTCTGGGTTGAAGAAGAGAAACGTTTCGTGCGTCTGCGCGTATCTGCCAAAGGCATGCGTATCATCGACAAGCGTGGCATCACTGTCGTGCTGGCCGAAATCCGCGCCGCTGGCAAGATCTAAGGGAGCTAATCATGCGTGAATTGATTCGTTTGATTTCGAGCGCCGGTACTGGTCACTTCTACACTACCGACAAGAACAAGCGCACTACTCCGGACAAAATCGAGATCAAGAAATTTGATCCGGTTGTTCGCAAGCACGTGATCTACAAAGAAGGCAAAATCAAGTAATTGATTTTTCCCTCTTACGAAAAAGGCCCGTATCGCGAGATACGGGCCTTTTTTGTTGCCTGAGGGTTTTGCGTTGGTTGTCAGGGCCTCATCGCGAGCAGGCTCGCTCCCACAGGTTTTGTGATCGACATAGATCCCTGTGGGAGCGAGCCTGCTCGCGATGAGGCCGGCCCGAACAACGCAAATCTTCAGGCCTTCTGTTCAAACGCCACATAAATCTTGCGGCACGGTTCCAGCACTTCCCAGGTGCCACGAAAGCCTGCCGGGATCACAAAGCGATCACCCACGCGCAGTGTCTTGGCATTGCCGTCGAGGTCACGCAGCACTGAAACACCCTGAACGATTTCGCAGTATTCGTGCTCGGTGAAGTTCACCGTCCACTGGCCGATGGCGCCTTCCCACACGCCGGCGTTCAACTGGCCGCAAGGGCTGTTGTAGTGGTTGTAAACCACTTGCTCGGGGTCGCCCTTCAGGATTTTCGCCGGGCCCGGCCTGTAACGCTCGGGCTCGGTAGTGGCTTGGCTAAAATCGACGATATTCTGGATGCTCATTATTGTTATCCCCCGTGATTGCGGCGCGAGTGGCTGAAAAGGTGCTGGAAAGCCCAAAGTCTATGTTTATTAAAATGAACACCGCAAGGCCGTTTACCGACCTTATGTCAAATATATTGAAACAACCCCGGCCACTGGTTTAGGGTGACGGTTGCCTTCGGCCGAATTGCAGGCTGGCTGGGCAGAATTCCTGGGGACGTCCGCGAAGAACGCGGGGCGCTCGTATTCAATAAGAGGAGGACACTCGAATGACCACCCTGACTCGTGCCGATTGGGAACAGCGGGCTCGCGATCTGAAGATCGAAGGCCGCGCCTACATCAATGGCGAATACACCGATGCCGTCTCCAGCGAGACCTTCGAGTGCATCAGTCCGGTCGATGGCCATCTGCTGGGCAAGATCGCCAGCTGTGACGCCGCCGACGCCCAGCGCGCTGTTGAAAACGCTCGCGCCACGTTCAATTCCGGCGCCTGGTCGCGTTTGGCCCCGACCAAACGCAAAGCCACCATGATCCGTTTCGCCGGCCTGCTGAAACAGAACGCCGAAGAGCTGGCCCTGCTTGAAACCCTGGACATGGGCAAGCCAATCAGCGATTCGCTGTACATCGACGTTCCCGGCGCGGCGCAAGCCCTGAGCTGGAGCGGTGAGGCTATCGACAAGATCTACGACGAAGTCGCTGCGACCCCGCACGATCAGTTGGGTCTGGTCACTCGCGAGCCGGTCGGCGTTGTCGGCGCCATCGTGCCGTGGAACTTCCCGCTGATGATGGCCTGCTGGAAACTCGGCCCGGCGCTGTCCACCGGTAACTCGGTGATCCTCAAGCCATCCGAAAAATCACCGCTGACCGCCATCCGCATCGCGGCGCTGGCCGTTGAAGCCGGCATCCCGAAAGGCGTACTGAACGTGCTGCCGGGCTACGGTCACACGGTCGGCAAGGCCCTGGCCCTGCACAACGATGTCGACACGCTGGTGTTCACCGGTTCGACCAAGATCGCCAAGCAACTGCTGATCTACTCGGGCGAATCGAACATGAAGCGCGTCTGGCTCGAAGCCGGCGGCAAGAGCCCGAACATCGTGTTCGCCGATGCCCCGAACCTGCAGGAAGCTGCGGAAGCGGCTGCGGGCGCCATCGCCTTCAACCAGGGCGAAGTCTGCACCGCCGGTTCGCGTCTGCTGGTCGAGCGTTCGATCAAGGACCAGTTCCTGCCGTTGGTGATCGAGGCCTTGAAGGCCTGGAAGCCGGGCAACCCGCTGGACCCGGCGACCAACGTCGGCGCGCTGGTGGACACCCAGCAGATGAACACCGTGCTGTCCTACATCGAATCCGGCCACACCGACGGCGCCAAACTGGTTGCTGGCGGCAAGCGCACGCTGCAGGAAACCGGTGGCACCTACGTTGAGCCGACGATTTTCGACGGCGTCAGCAACGCGATGAAAATCGCCCAGGAAGAAATCTTTGGCCCGGTATTGTCGGTCATCGCTTTCGATACCGCCGAAGAAGCCGTCGCGATTGCCAACGACACGCCTTACGGCCTGGCTGCTGCGGTGTGGACCAAGGACATCTCGAAGGCTCACCTGACCGCCCGGGCCTTGCGTGCCGGTAGCGTGTGGGTCAACCAGTACGACGGTGGCGACATGACCGCTCCGTTTGGTGGCTTCAAGCAGTCGGGCAACGGTCGTGACAAATCGCTGCATGCGTTCGACAAGTACACCGAGCTGAAGGCGACCTGGATCAAGTTGTAATTTGATGTGAGCCCCGGAGGTTTCCGGGGCTCAACGCAGATCCCCTGTGGGAGCGAGCCTGCTCGCGATGGCGGTATGACAGTCGACGTCAATGTTGAATGTTGCTCCGTCATCGCGAGCAGGCTCGCTCCCACAGTGTTTTGTGTTGCACAAAAAATATCCACAGGAGCGTGGAACATGCGTTGGGCGACTTATTTCGCCGTGTTGGCGTCTGTCTTGAGTGTCGGCCTGGCCCTGGGTGTCAGCATGCCGCTGGTATCGTTTCGCCTGGAAGGCTGGGGTTACGGTTCGTTCGCCATCGGCGTAATGGCCGCGATGCCGGCGATTGGCGTATTGCTGGGGGCGAAGATCTCCAGCCATCTGGCGGCGCGGCTCGGCACGGCCAATCTGATGCGCTTGTGCCTGTGGGCCGGGGCGGCCTCCATCGGTTTGCTGGCGCTGTTGCCGAGTTATCCGGTGTGGCTGGTGCTGCGGCTGATGATCGGGGTGATCCTGACCCTCGTCTTTATCTTGGGTGAAAGCTGGATCAACCAGTTGGTGGTCGAGCAATGGCGCGGTCGGCTGGTGGCGCTGTATGGCAGCAGCTATGCGCTGAGTCAGCTGGCCGGGCCTTTGTTGTTGGGTGTTCTGGGGACTGAGCTCGATTATGGATTCTGGGTCGGGGTCGGTTTGCTGACGGCGGCACCGTTCCTGTTGCTCGGCCGCAGCGGTGCGCCGACCAGCGAAGCCTGCAGCGTGACTTTCAGCGACTTGTGGGGCTTCTGCCGAGGCCTGCCGGCGATTGCCTGGGGCGTGGCGCTGTTCGCGGCGTTCGAGGCGATGATCCTGACCTTGTTGCCGGTCTATTGCCTGCGCCAGGGCTTTACCACGGAAATCGCCTTGGCGATGGTCAGCACTGTGGTGGTGGGCGATGCCTTGCTGCAATTGCCGATTGGCGCACTGGCGGATCGCTTGTCGCGACGTACGTTGTTCACCGGTTGCGCTGTGGTGCTGATGCTCTCGAGCCTGGCGATTCCATTGCTCATCGACACGTTGCTGATCTGGCCATTGTGGGTGTTGTTCGGCGCCAGTGCCGGGGGCTTGTTCACCTTGTCGCTGATCCTGATCGGCGAGCGTTATCGCGACGATGCGCTGGTGCGGGCCAATGCGCATATTGCGCAGCTATGGGGCATTGGTTGCCTGGTCGGACCATTGGCGGCTGGTGCCGGTAGTCAGTGGATTAGCGGTCATGCGTTGCCGCTGTTGATGGCGGCGGGTGCGTTAGGACTGGTGATTTTGTTGTCGCGCCAAGGTGCGTTCGGCACGGTGGCCGAGCCTGCCTGAAACCGAAATGTAGGAGCGAGCCTGCTCGCGATGGTGTGTCAGCCAAACCTGTGTGGCTGACACACCATCGCGAGCAGGCTCGCTCCTACAGGGGTTTTTTATTGTGGGTTAGAGCATTTTCTCCAGTCCCACGGCGGTGCTCATCCATGCATTGAAATGGCGCCACCAGCTTCCCGGTTCATCGGTCAATGTGTGCATTTTGCCGTCGTCTTCAGTCACCCAGACGATCCGCTCGTCTTCCAGTTTCACCTCATAACTCAGAGGCGGCGCCATACCTTCCAGCGCCGCCTTGCGCACATAGACAGCGAGTTCGGGGCTGTCTACCAGCACCCCGACCTCGGTGTTCCACAGTAGCGAGCGCGGGTCGAAGTTGAACGAGCCGATGAAGGATTTCTGCTGGTCGAAGATCATCGCTTTGCTGTGCAGACTCGAATCGGAACCCCGGTATGGCTTGCTGTAGAAAATATGCGGCCCGCTGCCGCCGCCTTCGCCGGGCTGGCGACGCAATTCGTACAACTTCACGCCATGTTCCAGCAATGCCCGGCGATAGGGCGCATAACCGCCGTGCACCGCCGGTACATCGGTGGCTTCCAGCGAGTTGGTCAGCAGGCTGACAGAGACCCCGGCATCGGCGCGGCCAGTCAGGTAAACCAGCCCTGGCTGGCCCGGTACGAAGTAAGCCGAGATCATGATCAGCTCTTTGCTGACCCCGTTCAGCTGAGGCGCCAACTGCGTGGTCAGCAGCAATTGCGGGTCGGGTTCGCCGTCTGCCAAAACCTTGCTCGGTGCGTCCCACAACGCCTGGTTCCAGGCCCAGATCAGCTCCCGGCGCCAGATGTCCATGCGGGGGTTTGTGGTGTAAGTCATCAATTGTTGATACAGCGCGTGATTCTGTTTGCGCGTCTCTTCCAGTGATTCTTCCAGGCGCGTGCGGGTGTTTTGCAGGTCCTTTTGCGTCGGTCGGCTCGACAGGAATTCATCGATCGGCTTGCTCAGCGCACTGTTCCAATACTGATCAAAGCTGTGGCCCAACTGCTCGGCGACCGGCCCGACGCCGAGCATGTCGATGTCGGTGAAATTCAGGTTGGGCTCGGCATCGAAATACTCGTCCCCCAGGTTACGCCCGCCAACGATGGCGGCGCTGTTGTCCGCCAGCCACAGTTTGTTGTGCATGCGCCGGTGTTGCAGCGACAGGTTGAACAGCCGGCCCATGGTCCGCGTTACGCCGGTGCTACGGCCCAGGTGCAGCGGGTTGAACAGGCGGATCTGGATCTGCGGGTGCGCCGCCAGCGTGGCGATGATCCAGTCGAGGCCATCGCTGGTGGTGTCGTCGAGCAGGATTCTCACGCGTACGCCACGGTCGGCAGCCTTGAGCAATTCGTCCACCAGCATCCGTGTGCTAATGCCGTCATGGACGATGTAGTACTGCAAGTCGAGGCTGCTTTGGGCGTTGCGGATCAGCTCGGCACGGGCCATGAACGCTTCGCCGCTATTGGACAGCAGCCGAAAGCCGGACTTGCCCTCGTGGGGCGCGGCCTGGGCCTGGATTGATCGACCGAATGCCGAGTCGCTGGCGGGCAGCGCCTGGCTCGGTTCGCGTTGAACATCGAGACTGGCGCAACCGCCCAGGAGCGAGGCGAGTAGCAGCAGAGCGAGTAGGGGCTGTCTGACTCTCACGTGGGATCGGTCCGATTGGCGGCAGTTGTCGACATATGGACGCTGGATCTCGGCTAAAGGTCAGTCGGTGAAGTTCTCATTTTCCGCCAGCAGTTTGATTGCCGCCGCGCCGACCTTGCGCACTGCGTCTTCGATCTGTGGTGTTGGCTTGGCAGCGTAGTTCATCCGCAGGCAATTGCGGTATTTGCCCGAGGGCGAAAAGATGCTGCCGACGGCAATCTGTACGCCTTGGTCATGCAGGGCGCGGTTCAGTTTCAGGGTGTCGAAGCCATCGGGCAGTTCGACCCAGAGCATGAAACTGCCTTGCGGCCGACTGGCGCGGGTGCCGGCGGGAAAATAGCGGCTGACCCAATCGATCATGATGTCGCGATTGCGCTGGTATTGTGTGCGCACCCGCCGCAAATGAGGCTCGAAGTGACCGGCCTTGAGGAATTCGGCGATGGCGATCTGCGGTTGCGGCGCTGTGCTGCCGGTGCTGATGTATTTCATGTGCAGCACCCGCTCCAGATAGCGGCCCGGTGCAACCCAGCCGATGCGCAGGCCTGGAGCGAGGGTCTTGGAGAAGGAACTGCAGAGCAGGACGCGGCCGTCTTCGTCGAAGGATTTGATCGTGCGCGGTCGCGGGTAGTTGTAGGCCAGTTCGCCATACACATCGTCCTCGATGATCGCCACGTCGAACCGCTGTGCAAGCGTCAACAACGCGCGTTTGCGCGATTCCGGCATGATGTAGCCCAACGGGTTGTTGCAGTTGGGGGTCAACTGTATGGCCTTGATCGGCCATTGCTCCAGGGCCAGTTCCAGTGCATCGAGGCTGATCCCGGTCAGCGGGTCGGTGGGGATTTCCAGGGCTTTCATGTTCAAGCCCTTGAGCGTCTGCATGGCGCCGTGAAAGCTCGGCGAATCCACCGCGACGATGTCGCCCGGTTCACAGATGGAGCGAATGCTGGTGGACAGCGCTTCGTGGCAGCCGGTGGTGATCACCAGGTCGTTGGCCGTCAGTTGGCAGCCGGAGTCGAGCATCAGGCGGGCGATTTGCTCACGCAGTTCGAGGGTGCCATGGATGTTGTCGTAATACAGGCCGGGCATGTCCTGCCGTCGACTGATGCGCGCGAGGTTGCGCAGCAACGGTTTCATGGTTGGCGTGGTGATGTCCGGCATGCCGCGACCCAGTTGCACCACGTCTTTGCGTGGCACAGCGCGGATCAGTTCCAGCACCTGGTCCCACTGCGAGATATCCACAGGACGTTGCGCCGGACGGCCAATCGCTGGCAGTTCCGGCAAGTCGCGGCTGGCCGGGACGAAGTAGCCGGACTTGGGTTTCGGCATCGCCAGGCCGCTGTCTTCCAGCACTCGATAGGCCTGCTGCACCGTGCTCAGGCTGACCCCGTGTTCGACGCTCAATGCCCGCACCGACGGCAGCCGGTCGCCGGGGCGATAGAAGCCCTGTTCGATCCGCGTGCCGAGCAATTCGGCGAGGTTGACGTAAAGGGTCATGGCGCAGTCTCGGTGTGAGTGATTCGGTTGACCAGTACAGATCAGGCAAAAAATTGTAATTCAGAGGTTAAAACGCCAAATCTGTATGGAGTTAATACAGGCTGGTTGAATCTGTAATGCTTTTCGCCGTCCGCGCATCATGAAAGCTCTGGCTACCCAAGTAAACAGGAGCAATCAAAATGAACGGCTTGAGCGATGTGCGGCTGACGTTACGCAGTCAGGAACTGGCGGCAGGGCAAATCAACGGTACGCGCGAGGCGTTGATGCGCAACGCACCGTCGGGCCTGAGTCGCTGGAGTCTGTTCTGGCATCGTCTGCACACGCGCAAGGCGTTGCTGGAGCTGACGCCGGAGCAATTGCGGGATGTCGGGTTGAGCCGGGAACAGGCACGGGAGGAGGGGCTTAAGCCTTTCTGGCGGATCTGAAGTTTGTGGTGTTCATTAGATCCATTCGCGGGCAAGCCTCGCTCCTACAGGATGTGCGTTCAACTGTAGGAGCGAGGCTTGCCCGCGAAGACGTCATCACCGACGCCACAAATCCCTCAGACCAACTCTCTAAGCCGATGCCACAACATTCCCAACGCCAACAACGGCGAGCGCAAATGCTTCCCGCCGGGGAAAGTAATGTGCGGCACCTTGGCAAACAGATCGAACCCGCCACCCTGCTGCCCGTTAATCGCTTCGGCCAGCAACTTGCCCGCCAGATGCGTGGCATTCACGCCGTGACCTGAGTAGGCCTGGGCGTAATACACGTTCGGCTGGTCCTTGAGTCGACCGATCTGCGGTAATCGGTTTGCGCCAATGCCGATCATCCCGCCCCACTGATAATCAATCCTCGCGCCAGCCAGTTGCGGGAACACCTCAAGCATCTTCGGTCGCATGTACGCAGCGATGTCTTTGGGGTCGCGACCTGAATAGTGGCACGCACCGCCAAACAGCAAGCGACGATCCGCCGAGAGCCGGTAGTAATCCAGCGCCACCCGCTGATCACATACCGCCATGTTCTGCGGCAGCAGTTCATGTGCCTGTTCTTCGCTCAAGGGTTCGGTGGCGATGATGTAGCTGCCGGCGGGCAACACCTTGCCGCTGAGTTCGGGGTTGAGTTGGTTGAGGTAGGCGTTGCAGCCCAGCACCAGGGTTTTTGCGCGAACCGATCCTTGAGCCGTATGGACCTTCACCTCCGGGCCGTAATCAATGCGGGTCACTGCCGATTGCTCAAACAGTCTGGCGCCCAGTTGCTGCGCGGCGGCGGCTTCGCCCAATGCCAGATTCAGTGGGTGCAAATGGCCCGAACCCATGTCGATCAGGCCGCCGACGTAGCGATCGGAACCCACCACGCTGTGCATCTCATGGGCTTGCAGCAATCGGGTTTCGTAGCGGTAGCCGAGGTCGCGCAGTTCTTCGGCGTCTTCGGCGAAACCTTCCAGGTCGCGGGGTTTGTTGGCGAGATCGCAGTAACCCCACGTCAGGTCGCAAGGGATCTGAAAACGCTCGATGCGCTGTCGGACGATTTCCACGGCTTCCAGGCCCATGAGTTTCATCTGACGCACGCCGTCCGTGCCGATCACGTTGGCGAACTGATCGAGCCCATGACCGACGCCACGAATCAACTGACCACCATTACGGCCGCTGGCGCCCCAGCCAATCTTGTGCGCTTCGAGCAGCACCACGCTGAGGCCGCGTTCCGCCAGTTCAAGCGCGGTGTTCAGCCCGGAAAACCCGCCGCCGACCACGCACACATCGGCTACCAGCTCACCTTTCAACACCGGATGATCGGGCTGCGGCAGGCTGCTGGCGGCGTAATAAGAGGCGGTGTGCTGAGCACGGGCATTCATGCGCATCATCCTGATTTTTGTGTCTAGAAAATTTGACGGAGCATAAGCCGGACCTTCCGGCGCGGGCAACACTGGTCGGTTGTGGCTGTCTGGATCGGCGCGTTTGCGTCAGAATCGCGCTCCAGTCCGCTTTGGGTCACCGTTTCGATGAGCTGCAACAGTCAGAAAATCCGCACGTTGCGACAGCAGATTCCCTCGTTCGAGTGCGTGCCCGGCTGCCATGACTGCTGCGGGCCGGTGACCACCTCGCCGGAAGAAATGTCCCGCCTGCCGCGCAAGACCCGCGCCGAGCAGGATGCGGCGATGGATGAGCTCAACTGTGTGCACTTGGGGCCCAACGGCTGCACGGTGTATGACGAGCGACCGCTGATTTGCCGGTTGTTCGGCACCACCAAGACGTTGCCGTGCCCGAATGGGCGGGGGCCGGTGGAGCTGATTCATCCGCGGGTGGAGAAGCAGATTCATGAGTACATGGCTTCCACCCGGCAGGTGTTGGTCTAGGTAGACCGAGTCGCCTCAATCGCGAGCAGGCTCACTCCTACAGGGATCTATGTCGCTCACAAATCCCTGTAGGAGTGAGCCTGCTCGCGATGAGGCCCTTACAAGCGCCGCAAAAAACTTCAATCCGGAATCGGCAGACTCAAACTCTCCTTCACCTCTTCCATCACGATATAGCTCTTCGATTCCCGCACATGCGGCAGCTTGAGCAGGATGTCGCCCAGCAGCTTGCGATAAGAAGCCATCTCCGAGATCCGCGCCTTCACCAGGTAGTCGAAATCCCCTGACACCAAATGGCATTCCAGCACATGGGGCAGTTTCAGCACCGCGCGTCGGAACTCTTCGAAAGTATCGCCGGATTTGTAGTCGAGGCTGATCTCGACGAACACCAGCAGACTACCCTTGAGGTGCTGCGGGTTCAGCCGGGCGTTGTAGCCCATGATGATCCCTTCGCGCTCAAGGCGCCGGACCCGCTCGGTGCAGGGCGTGGTCGAGAGCCCGACCTTTTCCCCAAGCTCCGTGAAGGAGATACGCCCGTCCGCTTGCAGGATCCGCAGGATGTTGCGGTCGATCTTGTCCAGCTCACGTTTGGTCTGAGTGTTGGTACGCATAGGGGATGCGCCTCCGTGAAAAGCGTTTTTGCCGAGAATTGTCGCCAAATATAGGTGCTTATATAGTGAAATGCACTGGCTAATCTTTTTTAAACTGCCCACATCTACGGTCTGTTCTACAAACGTCAGCGGCACGCCGCGATGAGGGATATGAAAATGCGCGTTATGGTCTTGGGTAGCGGCGTCATCGGTACCACCAGTGCTTATTATCTGGCGCGTGCCGGGTTCGAAGTGGTGGTGGTGGACCGTCAGCCGGCTGCGGCCATGGAGACCAGTTTCGCCAACGCCGGGCAGGTTTCGCCGGGTTATGCCTCGCCGTGGGCCGCGCCGGGTGTGCCGCTCAAGGCCATCAAGTGGCTGTTGCAGCGCCACGCACCGCTGGCGATCAAGGCCACTGCCGACATCGACCAATACCTGTGGATGGCGCAGATGCTGCGCAACTGTACCGCCAGCCGTTATGCGGTGAACAAGGAGCGCATGGTCCGTCTGTCCGAGTACAGCCGTGACTGCCTCGACGAACTGCGCGCCGAAACCGGCATTGCCTACGAAGGCCGCAGCCTCGGTACTACTCAATTGTTCCGCACCCAGGCTCAACTCGACGGCGCCGCGAAAGACATCGCCGTACTGAAAGAGTCCGGCGTGCCGTTCGAACTGCTCGACCGTGCCGGCATTGCTCGCGTTGAACCGGCGCTGGCCAGCGTGACCGATATCCTCGCCGGTGCCCTGCGCCTGCCGAACGACCAGACCGGCGATTGCCAGATGTTCACCAGCCGCCTGGCCGAAATGGCTGTGAAACTGGGTGTGGAATTCCGCTTCGGCCAAGACATTCAGAAGCTCGACTACGCCGGTGATCGCATCAACGGTGTGTGGATCGACGGCAAGCTGGAAACCGCTGACCGCTACGTATTGGCACTCGGCAGCTACTCGCCGCAGTTGCTCAAGCCGCTGGGCATCAAGGCACCGGTTTACCCGCTCAAGGGTTACTCCCTGACCGTGCCGATCACCAACCCGGCGATGGCCCCGACGTCGACCATTCTCGACGAGACCTACAAGGTCGCGATCACCCGTTTCGACAACCGCATCCGCGTCGGCGGCATGGCTGAAATTGCCGGTTTTGACCTGTCGCTGAACCCGCGTCGGCGCGAAACCCTGGAGATGATCGTCAACGACCTTTATCCTCAGGGCGGCGATCTGGCCCAGGCAAGTTTCTGGACCGGTCTGCGTCCGACCACGCCGGACGGCACGCCGATTGTGGGTGCAACGCCGTTCAGCAACCTGTTCCTGAACACCGGTCACGGCACCCTCGGCTGGACCATGGCATGCGGCTCCGGTCGCTTGCTGGCCGACCTGATGGCGAAGAAAACGCCACAGATCAGTGCAGAAGGCCTCGATATTTCCCGTTATGGCAGCAAAGTCCAGGAGCCCGCAAAACATGGCAATCCAGCGCCAGCTCACCAATGAGCGCATGAGTCAGATCGTCGCTCACAACGGTACGGTGTATTTGGCAGGGCAGGTCGGCGACGACCTGAGCGCCGGGATTGAACAGCAGACTCGCGAAACCCTCGCCAATATCGAGCGTTTGCTGGATATGGCGGGTACCGACAAGCATCATTTGCTGTCGGTGACGATTTACCTGAAAGACATCGACGCGCACTTCGAAGGCATGAACGCGGTGTGGGACAAGTGGCTGCCAAAAGGCGTCGCCCCGGCCCGTGCGACCGTTGAGTCGAAGCTGTGCGAACCGGAAATCCTGATCGAGCTGTCGGTTGTAGCCGCTCTGCCGTAAGCCTGTCAGAAAGATCCCTCTCCCGGTGCTGTTGGCGGTTCACGCCGTCAGCCAGCGCCGGTTTTTATTCCCATGACTGCCTAGAAGCCCTGCCGCCATGCGTCCAGCCCGTGCCCTGATCGACCTTCAAGCCCTGCGTCACAACTTTCAGATCGCCCGTGAACTCACCGGGGCCAAGGCCCTCGCGGTGATCAAGGCGGATGCCTACGGCCATGGCGCGGTGCGTTGCGCCCAGGCGCTGGAAGCCGAGGCGGACGGGTTTGCCGTGGCGTGCATTGAAGAAGCACTGGAACTGCGCGCCGCCGGCATTCGCGCGCCGGTGTTGTTGCTGGAAGGTTTTTTCGAAGCCGACGAGCTGGCGCTGATCGTCGAGCATGATTTCTGGTGCGTGGTGCATTCGCTGTGGCAACTTGAAGCCATCGAAAAAGCCGCGCTGAGCAAGCCGATCACTGTCTGGCTCAAGCTTGATTCGGGCATGCACCGGGTCGGTCTGCAACCAAAGGATTACCAATCGGCCTATCAACGGCTGCTGGCCAGCGGCAAGGTCGCGAAAGTGGTGTTGATGAGCCACTTCGCCCGCGCCGATGAGCTGCACAGTCAAGCCAGTGCCGAGCAGGTGGCGGTGTTTGAAGCGGCCCGTCAGGGTTTGTCTGCCGAGGTCAGCCTGCGCAACTCGCCGGCAGTGCTCGGTTGGCCGCAGATCCCGAGTGACTGGGTGCGTCCGGGCATCATGCTCTATGGCGCCACGCCTTTCGAAGAAGCCAACGCCGTGGCCTCGCGCCTGCAACCGGTGATGACCCTGGAATCGAAAGTGATTTGCGTGCAGGAGCTGCCGGCCGGCGAGCCGATCGGTTACGGCGCCAGGTTCATCACCCAGAAGCCGATGCGCGTTGGCGTGGTGGCGATGGGTTATGCCGATGGCTATCCGCGTCACGCACCGACCGGTACGCCGGTGATGGTCGCCGGGCAACTCAGCCAGTTGATCGGCCGGGTGTCGATGGACATGCTCTGCATCGATCTGACCGATGTACCGCAAGCCGGCCTCGGTTCGACCGTCGAGTTGTGGGGCAAAAACGTGCTGGCCAGCACCGTGGCGGAAGCCGCGGACACGATTCCCTATCAGATCTTCTGCAACCTGCGCCGGGTTCCGCTGCTCTATTCCGGGGCTTGACCCGAACCGCGCGGACCGGAAGTCGCTTCGCCGAACAGGATTCAGGCCAAAGTGTTGTAAATACTGAACGCTGTCGCCATGATAACGCTCATATTCCTACAACCTGAATCCTGGAGGCGCAAGCTTGGACGTCGGTGAACGACTGCAATCCATCCGTAAGCTCAAAGGTCTTTCGCAGCGTGAACTCGCCAAACGCGCGGGCGTCACCAACAGCACCATTTCGATGATCGAGAAGAACAGCGTCAGCCCCTCGATCAGTTCGCTGCGCAAGGTTCTGGGCGGGATTCCCATGTCGATGGTCGAGTTCTTTTCCGAAGAGATCCTGCAGGAAAAACCGACTCAGATCGTCTACAAGGCTAACGAGCTGATCGATATTTCCGATGGCGCAGTGACCATGAAACTGGTCGGCCGGGCTCACCCGAGCCGCGCCATTGCCTTCCTCAATGAAATCTACCCGCCAGGCGCCGACACCGGTGACGAGATGCTCACCCATGAGGGCGAGGAAACCGGGATTCTGGTGGAAGGGCGTCTGGAGCTGGTGGTCGGGCTGGAAACTTTTGTGCTCGAAGCCGGTGATAGCTACTACTTTGAAAGTACCAAGCCGCACCGTTTCCGTAATCCGTTCGACGCGCCGGCGCGACTAATCAGCGCAGCCACGCCAGCGAATTTCTAAGAGAAGAGGCGTCCTGCCAGCACGGCAGCGGCACCCAAAGGGTTTTTCCGCGGCGCAACAAGACCCCTTCGACTTTGGGGTTGTTTCAGTGCGGCGGGCTTACCGCTATACTTGCGCCCGCCTGCGAACCGTGGCCGTAGGCGTGACTAGCCACCATTGAGGGTGAACGCGTGAACCTAATTATGAAAATGCTGGCTGCACCAGCAACCGTATTGGCCCTTTGGGCTGTCAGCGCTCAAGCTGCGACGAATGACGATATTGCAAAACGCCTTGATCCAGTTGGCCAAGTTTGTGTTCAGGGTCAAGAGTGCAAGGGGATGGAAGTCGCTGCTGCTTCTGGCGGCGGTGGCGGTGCCAAGGCACCTAAAGACGTGATTGCAAAACATTGCAATGCTTGCCACGGCACCGGCCTGTTGGGCGCGCCGAAAATCGGCGACAAGGCTGCCTGGAAAGAACGCGCCGATCACCAGGGCGGCCTCGACGGCATCCTGGCCAAAGCCATTACCGGTATCAATGCGATGCCGCCTAAAGGCACCTGCGCCGACTGCTCCGACGACGAGCTGAAGGGCGCCATCAAAGAGATGTCCGGCCTGTAACACGCCCGCATCGTTAGCGAAAAAGCCGCCTCCGGGCGGCTTTTTTGTGCCCGCAATTTTTATACACGCTGCTGATTACTGTAGGAGCGAGCTTGCTCGCGAAGAACGTACAGGCGCCGCGGGGTGTCAGGTTCCCAGTGTTATCGTTAACGACCATCGCGAGCGGGCTCGCTCCTACAGTGATAGCGTGCGATTCAGTGGCTAAGGCTGTTCATTGCAGCAAAGACCCGGCAAGCTCGGTCCAACCCCAGTTCATGGAATGTAAGGGAGGATCAGATGGTGCAGCTGTGTTCTATCGAGCAAGCGGTCGATGAGGTGCTGGCGCGGTTGCCGGCGCATATCCACATGGGCCTGCCCCTCGGTCTGGGCAAACCCAACCACTTCGTCAACGCGCTGTATCAACGCGTTGCGCAATTGCCCGAGCGCAAGCTGACGATCTACACCGCGCTGTGCCTGGGCCGTCCTGCATTGGGCGACGGCTTGCAGAAGCGCTTCCTCGAACCCTTCATCGAGCGGGTATTCGGCGATTATCCGGAGCTGGATTTCCTCGCGGGCCTGCGCAAGGACAGCCTGCCGCCCAACATCCATATTCAGCAGTTTTTCATGCAGCCCGGCAGCCTGCTTCATAGCGAATCCGCCCAGCAGGACTACGTGAGCAGCAACTACAGCCACGCCGCGCGGGACATCAACGCGGCCGGTTTGAACCTGGTCGCGCAACTGGTGGCCAGCCACTCCGAACACCCTGATCGCCTGAGCCTGAGTTGCAACCCGGACATCACCCTCGACCTGTTTCCAATGATCGCCAAGCGCAGGGCGGCGGGGGAGACAGTCCTGCTCGTGGGTCAGGTACACAACGACTTGCCGTACATGCCCGGTGATGCGGAAATCGGCATCGACACTTTCGACCTGCTGGTCGACGAGAAAGACAACACCACGCTGTTCTCGACGCCGAACATGCCGGTGGGTTTCCAGGACCATTTCATCGGCCTGCACGCCAGCGCGCTGGTCCGCGATGGCGGCACCTTGCAGATCGGCATCGGCGCCATGGGCGACGCGCTGACGGCGGCGTTGCTGGCGCGGCAGGCAGATAACGCCGGTTACCAGGCACTGCTGGCGGATGTGAATCTGAGCCAGTGGGCGCAATTGATCGGCCGCGAAGGCGGCGTCGAACCGTTTGCCAAAGGCCTTTACGGTTGCAGCGAAATGTTCGTCAACGGCCTGCTGGTCCTGGTCGACGCCGGCATCGTGCGGCGCAAGGTCTACCCCGATGTGCCAACCCAACAACAGGCGAATGCCGGCACGCTGGATGAAGCGGCGCAAACCGACGGCATTTCGGTGCACGGCGGATTCTTCCTCGGGCCGCGCAGTTTCTACGAGCGTCTTCGAGAGCTGCCCCAGAGCAAGCGACTCGAATTCAACATGACCCGTATCAGCTACATCAACGAGCTGTACGGTCAGGAGGAACTCAAACGCTTGCAACGCCTGGATGCGCGCTTCATCAACACCGTATTCACCATGACGTTGCTCGGGGCCGGCGTGGCCGATCAGCTTGAAGACGGGCGGGTGCTCAGCGGCGTCGGTGGGCAATACAATTTCGTCGCCCAGGGCCATGCGCTGGAAGGCGCGCGTTCGATTCTGCTGCTGCGAAGCTGGCGCGAATCGGGCGGGGAGGTCAGTTCCAACATCGTCTGGGAATACGGCCATTGCACGATCCCGCGGCATCTGCGGGACATCGTGGTCACTGAATACGGTATCGCGGATTTGCGTGGCAAGACCGATGCAGCGGTGATCGAGGCGTTGCTGAACATCAGCGATTCACGGTTCCAGCCCGGGTTGATCGAGCAGGCGCAGAGTGCCGGGAAACTGCCGAAGAATTTTCGTCTCGATCCGCGTTTTGCCGACAACCGACCAGAACGTTTACAGGCGATTCAGGCGCGGCATCCGCAGTTGTTTCCGGAGTATCCGCTGGGGAGTGATTTCACCGCGCAGGAGCGGGATTTGTTGCGGGCGCTGAACTGGTTGAAGAGCAAGTTCAAGCTGACGGAGATTCTGGAGTTGGGCAAGGCGGCGCTGGATGCGCCGGAGCCGGCAGCGTTTCCCGAGCATCTGGAGCGCATGCAACTGACCAACCCGGAAGGGCTGAAAGAGGACCTGTTTCAGCGGCTGCTGCTCACCGGCCTCAAGGCCACCGCGCAATAACAGCCAACCCAAAACAACTGTAGGAGCCGGCTTGCCGGCGATAGCGGCGTAACAGTCAACGTAGATGTTGGATGTTAGGGCCTCATCGCCGGCAAGCCGGCTCCTACAGGGTTTGCGGCATAGTCCAATATTGGGGATAACGCGGCAAATGGTGTGGCGTTATTCGATAAAGGTCACGACACCGCCGGCCAGCGACTTAACGCGAGCCAACGATTCAACGCGATAACCCTGCGCATCCAGTTCCGCACGTCCACCCTGGAACGACTTCTCGATCACGATGCCCAGACCGGCCACGGTCGCGCCGGCCTGTTTGATGATCGAGATCAGCGCCTGGGACGCCTTACCGTTGGCCAAAAAGTCATCGATGATCAGCACGCGGTCGCTGCTGGTCAGGTGGCGCGGGGAGATCGCCACGGTGCTTTCGGTCTGTTTGGTGAACGAGTAAACGGTCGCCGACAGCAGGTTTTCGGTCAGGGTCAGAGACTGATGCTTACGCGCGAAAATCACCGGTACGCCCAGGTTCAGGCCGGTCATGATCGCCGGAGCGATGCCCGAGGCTTCGATGGTGACGATCTTGGTGATGCCCGAGTCCTTGAACAGCGCAGCGAACTCGTCGCCGATCAGTTTCATCAGCGCCGGGTCGATCTGGTGGTTCAAAAAGGCGTCGACCTTCAGGACCTGATCGGAAAGCACAATGCCTTGTTCGCGAATTTTCTGGTGCAGTGCTTCCATGAAGCGTTCCTCTACTGGCGCCATGTGCGCCTAGTTTGTCAAAAGGTGTCGGTTAAAAAGTGCTCAATTCTAGCGCTTTAACATCGCCCGTATATCGGCCAATGCGGTATTGCCGCGAACGGCTTTGACTTCTACCGGCGTGTCGTCGGTGCCTTCCCAGGCCAGGTCGTCCGGCGGCAGTTCATCGAGGAAGCGGCTGGGCGCGCAGTCGATGATCTCGCCGTACTGCTTGCGCTTGGCCGCGAAGGTGAAGGCCAGGGTCTGACGTGCGCGGGTAATGCCGACGTAGGCCAGGCGGCGTTCTTCTTCGATGGTGTCGGCTTCGATGCTGGAGCGGTGCGGGAGGATTTCCTCTTCCATGCCCATGATGAACACGTAAGGGAATTCCAGCCCTTTGGAGGCGTGCAAGGTCATCATCTGCACACCTTCGGCGCCGTCTTCCTCTTCCTGCTGACGTTCCAGCATGTCGCGCAGGACGAGTTTGCCGATGGCGTCCTCGACGGTCATCTCGCCTTCTTCGTCTTTCTCCAAGGTGTTTTTCAACGCCTCGATCAGGAACCAGACGTTACCCATGCGGTAGTCGGCGGCCTTGTCGCTGGAGCTGTTGGTGCGCAGCCAGTTCTCATAGTCGATGTCCATGACCATGCTGCGCAGCGCCGAAATCGGGTCTTCGCCGGCGCACTGCTCGCGGACCTTGTCCATGAAACGCTTGAAGCGCGACAGGCGATCGGTGAAGCGCGCATCCAGATGCTCGCCCAGGCCGATTTCGTCGGTGGCGGCGTACATCGAGATTTTGCGTTCGGTGGCGTAGTTGCCGAGCTTCTCAAGCGTCGTCGAACCGATTTCCCGGCGCGGGACGTTGATGACCCGCAGGAAGGCGTTGTCGTCGTCCGGGTTCACGATCAGGCGGAAGTAGGCCATCAGGTCCTTCACTTCCTGGCGTCCGAAAAAGCTGTTGCCGCCCGACAACCGATACGGAATCTGGTGGTGTTGCAGCTTCAGCTCGATCAGCTTGGCCTGATAGTTACCGCGATACAGGATCGCGAAATCGCTGTAGGGCCGGTCGGTGCGCAAGTGCAGGGTCAGCAATTCCACGGCCACGCGCTCGGCTTCGGCGTCTTCGTTGCGGCAGCGGATCACGCGGATCTCGTCGCCGTGACCCATCTCGCTCCACAGCTGCTTTTCGAACTCGTGCGGGTTGTTCGAGATCAGCACGTTGGCGCAGCGCAGGATGCGGCTGGTGGAGCGATAGTTCTGCTCCAGCATCACCACTTTCAGGGACGGGTAGTCGTCCTTGAGCAGCATCAGGTTTTCCGGGCGGGCGCCGCGCCAGGCGTAGATCGACTGGTCATCGTCGCCGACCACGGTGAACTGGTTGCGCGTGCCGATCAGCAACTTCACCAGCAAATACTGGCTGGCGTTGGTGTCCTGGTATTCGTCCACCAGCAGGTAGCGGACTTTGTTCTGCCACTTTTCGAGGATGTCGGCGTGTTCCTGGAACAGTTTCACCGGCAGCAGGATCAGGTCGTCGAAGTCCACCGCGTTGAACGCCTTGAGCGTGCGCTGGTAGTGGGTGTAGACGATGGCGGCGGTCTGTTCCTTAGGGTTGCGCGAGTTTTCCAGGGCTTCGGCGGGCAGGATCAGGTCGTTTTTCCACGAGCCGATCATGTTCTTGATCTCGTCGACGCCGTCGTCGCCCGCATATTCCTTCTGCATGATGTCGGTCATCAGGGCTTTGACGTCAGTCTCGTCGAAGATCGAGAAGCCCGGTTTGTAGCCCAGCCGCACGTGTTCCTTGCGGATGATGTTGAGGCCCAGGTTGTGGAAGGTGCACACCGTCAGGCCACGGCCTTCGCCGCCTTTGAGCAGGGTGCCGACCCGTTCCTTCATCTCGCGCGCGGCCTTGTTGGTAAAGGTCATGGCGACGATGTACTGGGCGCGGATGCCGCAGTTCTGGATCAGGTGCGCGATTTTGCGCGTGATCACGCTGGTCTTGCCGGAGCCTGCACCGGCGAGCACCAAAAGAGGGCCGCCGACGTAGCTCACGGCTTCTTGCTGCCGGGGATTGAGTCGGGACATACGTAAATTCAGGAGTCAGTACGAAATGGGCCGGCATTTTAACAGGCTCAGCGAATTGTGCTGCTCTCTCCGACTTGTGACGCAACACGCTATCTATATTTGCCGGTTTTGTTACTTTCACGCAGGATGCGCAACGAATTTGCGACTAATGTTCGTAATTCCGGATACAAAGGCCTCGTTTGATAACTGATGTCGTTGGTCATTGGTTATCGGCACGGCATAATGCCCGCCGCCTACATCATTGCAGAGTCTAGGGAGCTAGCTTGTCTACGCCTGTCGAACCCTTGCGTTTGCTGCTATTGGCCGAAGAGCCAGCGTGGGCAGCGTTGTTGCGCGAGTGTCTGGCTCCGATGGGGAGCTCGGCCGTGCTCATCAGCGCTCCGAGCTGGGAGTCGGTCAGCGCTCTGTTTGATGACAACCGCAGCGCGGTGTTGTTGACGATCCCGGCCCTTCAGCCGGCGCCCGGCCGTTGCAGTTTGCCAACGGTGTTGCTGCTCGAACAGGAGCCGCTGTTGCCGCCCGATGGTGTGAGCGACTGGCTGGTGCGCGATCATCTCGACCCTGGCATGTTGCGCCGTTGCCTGCGCCATGTGCGCGAGCGCGGCGTGCTGGAAAACACCCTGCAACGCCTGGCCGAGCAAGACCCACTGACCGGCATCGCCAACCGCCAGGGTTTCCAGACCTTGCTGGCCGCACGGTTGGCGGAAAACGACGGCCGTGGCCTGGCCCTCGGGCACCTTGACCTCGACAACTTCCGCCACGCCAACGACGCCCTCGGCCATCAGGCCGGCGACCGCTTGATCCTGCAAGTGGTCGCGCGCCTGAAAAGCCAGCTCGAGGCCGGCGATCAACTGGCGCGGCTGGGCAGCGATGAATTCGCCCTGCTGATCGACACCCGCCGCGCGCCGCAACGCGCCGAATGGATGGCCGAACGCATCACCGAAGCGTTGGCCGAGCCCTATTGGGTCGACGGCGAAAGCCTGTTGATCGGTTCCAGCCTGGGCATCGCCCACGCCCGCGCCCAGGCCGGCGCCGATCCGTTGATGTGGCACGCGCACATCGCCATGCAGCAGGCCAAGAGCACTCAAGGCTGCACCTTTCACATCTTCAACGAACGCATCAACCGCAATGCCCGCAGCATGGCCGACCTCGAAAGCGAGCTGCGCCGGGCGTTGCGTCGCGATGAGCTGGAACTGCATTACCAGCCACGCCTGAACCTTGAGGACGGGCAGATCGTGGGCCTCGAAGCCCTGGTGCGCTGGCGCCATGCCGAGCGTGGGTTGCTGCCGCCGAGCGAGTTCGTGCCACTGGCCGAGCAAAGCGGCTTGATCGTGCCACTCGGTTACTGGGTGATTTCCCGCGCGTTGCGCGACATGCAGGCGTTGCGCGAGCTCGGTCTGCCGGCGCTGCACATGGCGATCAACCTGTCGTTCCGCCAGTTTCAGGACAGTCAGTTGCTGTCGACCCTGAGCCGGCTGATTGCCGAACGTGGCGTCGAGGCGCAGTGGCTGGAATTCGAACTGACCGAAACGGCGGTCATGCGCCGCAGCGATCTGGTGAAACAGACCATGGATGCCCTCGGGCGCCTGGGCGTGCGCTTTTCGCTCGACGACTTCGGCACCGGGTTTTCCTCCTTCGTGCACCTCAACAGCCTGCCGATTGCCTTGCTGAAGGTCGACAAGAGTTTCGTCGGCGGAATGGAAGGGCGCGAAGAGAATCGCAAACTGGTGCACGCGATGATCAACCTGGCGCACAACCTCAATCTTGAAGTGGTCGCCGAGGGCGTGGAAACGCCGGAGCAGCTGGATCTGTTACGCGGGTTTGGTTGCGATCAGGTGCAGGGTTATCTGATCAGCAAGCCGTTGCCGCTGACGGAGTTGGTTGAGTATTTGAGTTTTGGCAGCAGTCAGCAGCCGATGCTAGAGATCGTGAGCTGACACGAATCCCTGTAGGAGCGAGCCTGCTCGCGATGGTGTGTCAGCTAAGAAAGTGTCGGCTGACACACCATCGCGAGCAGGCTCGCTCCTACAAGGGATTTCAGTCGGGTTGGGCGATCTGGAAACTTGCCCCTGATGTCGGCTCCCGCCGAATCATCCGCTTCATCTTCCACTCGAACGCCAGCGTCAGGCTCACCGCCGCGCATGCCAGGCCCAGCGCCAAGCCCCACCAGACACCCGTCGGCCCCCAGTGCAAATGGAACGCCATCCACCACGCGGCGGGCGCGCCAATCAGCCAGTAGCAACCCAACCCGACCAGGAACGTGGTCTTGGCGTCCTTGAGTCCGCGAATGCAGCCCATGGCGATGGTTTGCGTACCGTCGAACAGCTCGAACCAAGCCGCCACCGCCAGCAGGCTCACCGCCAGGTTGATGACGTCGCGGAACGCGGGGTCGTTGTGATCGAGAAACAGGCCGATCAACTGATTCGGCAACAGCCAGAAGACCATCGCGAAACCGAGCATCGCCGCTGCGCCAAAGGCGATCCCGACCCGCCCGGCAAGCCGCGCGTCCAGCAACTGCCCGGCGCCGTAATGCTGGCCGATGCGCATGGTGATCGCATAGGAAAGCCCCGCCGGAATCATGAACGCCACCGAGACGATCTGCAGCGCGATCTGATGCGCGCCCAGTTGCGTACTGCCCATGGTGCCCATGCACAGCGCGGCGAAGGCAAACAGCCCGACTTCCACTGCGTAGGTGCCGCCAATCGGCAGACCCAGGCGCCACAACTCCTTCAGGTACTGCCGGTTTGGCCGCGACAAGCCCTGGCGCAATGGATAGGCGTCGTACGCCGGGTGCCGCCGAATGTGCAGCGCCAATGCCACGGCCATCAGGTTGGCGACAATCGCCGTGACCAGACCGATACCCACCAGGCCCATTTTCGGCAGGCCGAACATCCCGGTGATCAACGCATAATTGAGCACGAAGTTGGCCACCGTGCCGCCGAGGCTGATGACCATCACCGGCGTCGCCCGGCCAATCGCGCTGGTGAAACCGCGCAGGGCCATGAAGCTCAGGTAGCCGGGCAAGGCGAACGGCAAAATCAACAGGAACTGCCCGGCTGACTGGACGTTGGTTTCGGTCTGGCCAAACATCAGCAACACCGGTTTGAGGTTCCACAGCAGCAACCCGGCGACCAAAGCCATCAACCACGCCAGCCACAACCCGGCCTGGGTCAACCGCGCCGCGCCAACGATATCGCCCGCGCCCTGACGGATTGCCACCAACGTGCCGACCGCCGCAATCACGCCGATGCAAAAGATCGACACAAACGAATAGGTCGCCGCGCCGAGTCCGCCGCCGGCCAATGCCTCGGGGCTCAGGCGCGCCATCATCAAGGTGTCGGTGAGGACCATCAGCATGTGCGCCAACTGCGAGGCAATCAACGGCCCCGCCAGCCGCAGGATGGCCCAGAGTTCAATACGTGCTGGATGCTGCATGGTCATCACGCCCGATTATCAAAGAGAACAGGAAAGCGTCGATTCTCGGCGCTCTGCGGGGTTTGCACAAAGGGATAAAAAGGATGGATGGCATGATTAAAACTCATCCTGGGGAGTTTCTGATAAGTTGACGAAACTGCGCTATAGGAGCTTTCCGTATGTCCCGTCGTCTTCCTCCCCTTTATGCCCTTCGCGCATTTGAAGCGGCGGCGCGGCATAGCTCGTTTACCCGTGCCGCTGAAGAGTTGTCGATTACGCAGAGTGCGGTCAGTCGGCATATTCGTACGCTTGAAGAGCATTTTGCCTGTCGGCTGTTTCATCGCAGCGGGCGCAATTTGCAACTGACCGAGTCGGCGCGGCTGATCCTGCCGGGCATTCGCGAAGGCTTCACCGCCCTTGAGCGGGCCTGCAATACCTTGCGCGCTGAAGATGACATCCTGCGCATGAAAGCGCCGTCGACCCTGACCATGCGCTGGTTGTTGGCGCGGCTCAGCCGTTTCCGCCATCTGCAACCGGGCAACGAAGTGCAACTGACCAGCGCCTGGATGGACGTCGATTCAGTGGACTTCAACCATGAGCCGTTCGACTGCGCCGTGATCCTCAGCAATGGGCATTTTCCGCCGGACTGGGAGGCGAGTCTCCTGTTCCCGGAGGAGCTGATTCCGGTCGGTGCGCCGAATCTTCTGAAGGACCAACCGTGGGACGTCGCGCGTCTGGCCCATGCCGAACTGCTGCACCCGACGCCGGACCGGCGTGACTGGCGCAACTGGCTGGAGCGCATGGGGCTGACGGATCAGGTGTCGCTCAAGGGCGGGCAGGTGTTCGATACGCTGGAGCTGGGAATGATCGCCGCCGCCCGGGGTTATGGCGTGTCGATGGGCGATCTGTTGATGGTGGCCGAAGATGTGGCGCAGGGCCGTCTGAGTTTGCCGTGGCCGACCGCCGTCGCCAGTGGTGAGAATTATTACCTCGTCTGGCCGAAAACCCGCCCGGGAGGTGAACGTTTGCGCCGCCTCAGTGATTTCCTGCAAGGCGAAGTCCGGGCGATGAAATTGCCGGACGTCGAACACTTGTGCTGAATCGATAGAGCCCTTGAAATAGCGGCCTTGAGCCATATCCCGGCTATTTACTCAAGTATTCAGGTTTGCCGCCGAAAATCTGCAGATGGAACCTTCGTGCAGGTTCGACGTAATTCCCCATTATTAGAAATTATGCTGAGTAGCCGATCAAGGAGGATCAGATCGCTCGGCCAGGAGCTGTCATGTCTCAACCTCGTGCTCGGATTGCCTCACAGCTTGGCCTTGCGCTCGCCATTATCCTGGCGATTGTCATCAGCGGCAGTACCCTGTTTGCCCTGCGTTCACTGGACACGGCCAACCTCGCCACCCGCGAAGAGCACCTGGCCAGTGAGGCGCGGTTACTGGCCGACCAGTTGAGTACGTTTCACGGCACGTTGCGTGAAAGTACCCTGCGCCTTGCGGGGTTGTTCGAAAAGCGTTTCAGTGGCGGGCTGAGCGTGCACCCGGATGCGCCGGTGAACGTGGCGGGCACCCAGACTCCGGGCCTGCAACTGGGCGGCGAAGTGCTCAATAACAACTTCAAGGAAGTGGACGAGTTCAAGCAGATGACCGCCGGCGTGGCCACGGTGTTCGTGCGCAGCGGCGAGGACTTCATTCGGGTCAGCACCAACGTCACCAAACAGGATGGCAGTCGTGCCATTGGCACTGTTCTCGATCATGCGAACCCGGCTTACGCCCGTTTGATGGCGGGGCAGAGTTTCGTCGGACGGTCTTTGCTTTTTGAACGCTACTACATGTCGCAGTACACCCCGGTACGCGACAGCGGCGGCAAGGTCATTGCCGTGCTGTATGTCGGTTTCGACTACACCGACGCGCAGAAAGCCCAGTTCGAAAACCTCAAACGATTCCGCATCGGCAAGACCGGTTCCCTGGCGTTGCTCGACGAGCAGAACAAATGGCTGGTACCGATCGCCGGCGTGGAAGCGCTGGATAAAGCCGTTCCAGCCATCACCGCCCTGGCGAAAACCCCGAGCGAGGGCGGTTTCTGGAGCGACACGTCCGAAGACTTCTACAGTGTTTCCGTGCCGTTCCAGGACGGCCCGTGGTCGGTCGTGGCGAGCATGCCGCAAGACGAAATCAGCGCGGTGACCTGGAGCGTCGGCATTCAATTGGCGATTGGCAGCTTGCTGGCGATGTTGATCGCTGTGGGCTCCGCCGTCTGGTTGCTGCGCAGCAAACTCGCGCCGCTGGGCGATCTGGTGCAGCAGGCCGAAGCCTTGGGCGCCGGTGATCTGAGCGTGCGCCTGAACGTGTCGAGCAACGACGAAATCGGTCAGCTGGCCCGTGCCTTCAATCAGATGAGCCAAGCGCTGTCGACGATGGTCGAGCACATCCGCCGGGCCTCGCAAGAGGTCAACAGCCGTGCCCAGGCCTTGTCCGGTTTGTCTGGCGGTGCCTATGAAGGCATGGAGCAGCAGTCCGGCGAAATCACCAGCATGGCTGGTGCCGTGGAAGAATTCAGCGCCACCTCGTTGAACATTGCCGACAACATGGGCAGCACTCAGCGTCTGGCGCAGGAAAACGCACAGCAAACCCAGATCGGTCGTACATCGATGGGTGAGGCGTCCTCGTCCCTGGAGCAAATTGCTGGCGCGCTTAACAGCACCGCCACGGTGATCAACACCCTGGGCCAGCGTTCTCAGGAAATCGGTGGCATTGTCGGGGTGATCACCTCGATTGCCGAGCAAACCAACTTGCTGGCGCTCAACGCGGCCATCGAAGCGGCGCGTGCCGGTGAGCAGGGCCGTGGTTTTGCGGTGGTGGCCGATGAAGTGCGCAACCTGGCTTCACGCACTCGCCAGGCCACCGACGAAATTTCCGGGATGATTCAGAGCATCCAGCAGGAAACCGGCAATGCCATCAGCACCATGGAACAGGGCAAAGTCTTGATGCAGGAAGGCTTGTCGCGTAACGCCAACGTCGCCTCGGCACTGGCGCGGATCGATGAGCAAAGCCGTTCCGCCGGTGAACAGTTCGCCGCGATCACCACCGCGACCCAAGAGCAGAGCAGCACCGCGACCCTGCTCAGCAGCAACCTGCAAAGCATTGCGCTGGCGAACAGCGAGCAGCGGGAAGTGGTGTCGAACCTGGCGGTGACCGCCAAAGAGCTGGAGAGCCTGGCGGCGGAGTTGCGCCAAGAGGTTGACCGGTTTCGTTGAGTCGCCTTTGAAATCGCCTTCGCGGGCAAGCCTCGCTCCTACAGGTTCAGCGTTGACCCCTGTAGGAGCGAGGCTTGCCCGCGAAGGCTGCACCGCAATATTCAGATCTGCCGATCAATCACACTTGGCGTTGCTCGACACTTCCTTGGTTGCGAGTTTCAACTGCTTGGCCAGTTCTGCCGCGTTGGTGCTGTTGTAAACCCGGCCACCGGTGTTTTCAGCAATGCAGCGTGACGGGCCACCGGCACCGATTTTCACCACGTTGACCCGCAGGCGTGGTTGTTCCCTGGCGATTTGGCGGGACACCGCGCAAGCGTCTTTCTGGCAACCGTCCTCACCGTCGACGAACATCACGATCACGGCATCGTTATTGCGCCCGTCGACGGTGCTTGCCGCGTAAGCCAGGCTGTCGGCCAGCGGTGTGCCGTCGTTGGGAACCAGCCCTCGAATCCCGTTGATCAGCCGTGGCCGGTCGCCAAACTTGAACACGCCCTGGTCCGGTGTGCGTTCGCAGCCGGCGAAGGTAATGAGGCGCGTGTCGATTTTCGGGTCCAGCCCGTTGATCATGCCGGCCAGCGAGTCCTTGGCGACGTCCATGCGGCTGGGTTTGGCGAAGATCTGCATGGTGCGGTTCGGGTCCAGATACTTGTTCATCTCATTGCCGAAGAACCAGTCCTCATCGGCTTTTACCGACCTGATGTTCAAATCCATTGAACCCGAGGTGTCGAGCACCACCACGAATTGCGGGATCTCCGCGTTTGGCGCTTTTTTGCGGCACGCGAAGTTGTCCAGCGTCGGTGGCGGTGGCGGCGGTGGCGGGGCGGCCACCACAGGTTTTGGCGGCGGGACCGGTTTGGGGGCGGGCACCGGCACCGGTTCTGGCTCGGGAGCCGGTACGGGTTTCGGTTCCACTACAGGCTCCGGCTCTACTACCGGCTCGGGAACAGGCTCAACCGGTTTCTCGATCGGTGTCACCACCGGGGCGACCGGTTCGACCGGGACAACCTTTTCCCGGTGCATAAACCACCAGTAAGCCCAGAGCGCCAGGAGCAACAACAGCAGTGCCAGCAATGCCGCGGCGATCCACCATCCACGGCGCGAAGGCGCCACGGCGGCCACCGGAGCCAGCGGAACCACCGGCGGCACCACCGGTTTTGGCGGGCGCTGGTTCCAGCGCACCACCAAAGGCTCACCGTTGAGGCTGTAGAGTTTGTCCAGCTCGGGAGCGCCGAGCAGGCTGCGCAGGTCATCCGCTTCCGTGGGCTGACCGCGTTTTTGCAGTTCGTCCGCCAACTGTCCAAGGGACGTCTGACGCACTTCATAGGTTTCCAGCAATCGCCGTTGAGCGTCCTCGTTGAGGTCGGCATAGGGCGTAGGTTGGCCACCCAGTTCGGTCCACCATTCCAGCACCTCGCCGCTGCCCATTCGCGGGATGGCGAAGAGGCTGGAGACGGTCGGCGGAAAGTGTTTCTGGATGAGGGCGACTTTGGCTTGCAGCGCACTCATCCCCTCTGGTGTGGCTTGCGCATCCCTGATGACCCGCTGCATGACGTCGATTCCTGAAAAGGCTGCAGGCCTCCGGCGGGAGGCCTGCGGGTGAAAAGTTACTCTTCGTAACCGAGGCTGAATTGCAGTTGATTGACCTTTTTCTGCAGCGCCTTCAGTTGTTCCTGCTTGGCGGCCAGGGCCGCCTTTGAAGGCTTGGCCACCGGTGCAGTCTGCGAGTCCTTGAGCTGCTGTTCGAGCCCGGCGATCTGCTTTTGCACCTGGCTTTCGTTGCCATGGCGCGCCTTCAGTGAGGTCAGCAACTTGCCCAGCGACTGGTTCAGTTCAGCCTGGGATTTCTGCTGGCTGGCCAAATCGGTTTTGGTGCTGAGCTGCTGGGCCTGAATGTTCTCGTACACCTGACGGAACATCGCGTTTTGCTGGCGGGACTCGGCCAGGGCCTGTTCCTTTTGTTTGACCTGATCGCTGTAACCACCAGAGTAGTCGCAGTTCATCTTGGTCAGCATGCTGCTGTCGCGATTGGTCGCATCGCATTCGCCCGGCTGGGTCGCGCAACCGCTCAAGGCGAGGACGGCGGTCAGGACCGCCAGTTGTCGTAGCTTCATGTGCTTAACCCAGAGTGATTGCGGAACGCTGGCTGTAGAGACCGTCGACTTCCTTCTGCAAGGCAGCGACTTTCTCGTTCATTTTCAGAATGCTCACATCCACCTGCTTCATCTCGGCGCTGGAGCCTTGGGCGCGTTCGGCATCGGCCACTTTGCTGTACTCGGTGACTTTTTTGCGCATGTTGCTGAGGTCTTTGCGCAAGATTGCGATGTTGTTGTCGATCTCGGCGATTTGCGTCTGGGCTTTGGTCTTGTCGACCTTTTTGCTGGCGATGTCCTGTTTGATCTTGGCGATACGCGCCTGGTCATCCTTGATCACTTGCTGAGCAGTCTCGGTACGGGCAATCACATTGCGCGTGTCTTGCTCGACTTCGCTGTTCATCTTCGCCAGACGGGTGGAGGTGTCGGCGTATTCGCTGCGACGTTGATCCAGATAATAGTTCGCGCCCATGGCCACGCCACACGCGGTAATACCGGCGGCGATGGCGCAGACGGCCTTGTTGCTGCTGTTGGACAGCGCGCAACCGAGGATGCCGACACCGGCGCCGACGGCGCAGGCCTGGTAACCGGACTTGCTGAAGAACTCCGCGTCATTGCCCTGGGTCAGGCGCGGGTCTGCGCCTTCGCTGCCGCCGAGCATCGAACTGCCGGTGTTGGCGCAACCAGTCAGCAACAGGCTGCCGGCAACGACGAATGCGATCTGTAGTTTGAAGCGAGTCCAAAGGCTGCGCGACATGGTGAAACTCCTCGATGACGGTGTTGACGTGTTGTTATTGAGTGACGGTCTTGCAGCTGGTCAGCCAGGCCTCAGTGTCGATCTTCTGTTTTTGCAGGAAGGTCTTTTGATTCGCCCAGTGCGTGCGCAAGTAGGGTTTGAGGTCCTGAAGCTGTTTGTTGCGGGTGATGATTTCTTCCATCACCGGAACTTGTGCCTCGAGCAACGGCTGACCGTACAACGTCGCCGACTCCACCAGGCTGCTGGCGTAGTAACGGCTGAGTTTGTGCAGGCGATCCTTCTGCTCGTCGAGCTTGCCCTTGCGCATGTCGCAACTGGCGTCTTTTTCGGCGGCTTCGCAATTGAGCTTGTAGTTTTTCTGCAGGAAATCCACGTACTGGCCGTCGTCGAGCATCTTGGTGCACAGGAACGCACCCAGATTGAGGCTGGCGCGAATCGCCTGGTCGCGGGTTTCTTCCTGCTGCTGGTTGCTGGCGCGCAGCTGGTTTTCCAGGGCCTGGAGTTTTTCCTTCAGCGCTTTATCTTCAACACCCGAGGCCAGCGTGTTCAGCGACTGAACCGTGCCTTTGTCGGCGGATTCGGTTTCCTTGCTGCCGGTGCCGAGTTTCTTCCAGCTGTTCTCGATGCTGGCCACGCGTTCGCGAGAGGTCAGGGTCGGCGAGACCAATACCAGGCGCAGGCCGGTGGTTTTGTTTTTCACCTGGCCTTCGGCGTTGTAGTACGGCTCTTCCTTGCGCAACGCGGTGCGCAGGTCGGCCTGGGCGGTCAGGTAATTGCCGCCGCGCACGACGTAACCACCGGCCTGGCCATGCTGGCGGTCGAGTTTGTTCAGGCGAAACGGCTCGAACATCATTTCGTCAACGTTGCCGAGCATGTCGTGAAGGCCCAACGGATTGGGCTTTTGCAGGCCGGACAACTGCAGTTTGCCGTTGGACGATTGCGCCCCGGCGAACCACTCGTAAGCGTTGATGCCGTCGGGCATCGGGTAGCGTGTATCGCGGAATTCCGCCGCACCGACTTCCAGGCCACCGCGCGCGGCGAACTCCCATTCGACTTCCGTCGGCAAACGCAGGAAGCCCAGGGCGCCGTCTTCTTTCGGCAGCTTGCCGGCGGCGTTCTTGCGCAGCCACAGGTTGTACTTGTCAGCCGCTTCGACGGCTTGCACCCAGCTCACGGCCACTTGCGGCAGGCGCATCTTGGTCGCTGCGGTGGGGCAGGTTTCATCGGTCAGGGCGGCGTACTGCAACTGACTCATCTCGTACTTGGCCATCAGGTAGTAGCGGGACTTGTCGTTCTTGGCGCCGGTGAAACTGCCGGCGATAAACGTCGGTCGAGTCTGTTCGACATAGCCGTATTCCGCGCCGTCCTGACCGATGTTGATCGGGTAGTCGTCGAGCGGGCCGGTGACCGGAATGAACACCTTGCGAAACACCATCGAGCCTTCGCACGGCATCGGCAAAACGACGTCGCTGGCTTCGGGCATCGGGTTGTAATACTTCTCTTCCCAGCCCGCCGCCGAAGCGTCGAGCAAGTAGCCCAGGCTCAGGGGCAACAGCAAGCCAAAACGTTTATAGCTCACGCAGACTCTCCGCAGGTTGGATGCTGATGGCGCGCACGGCGCCGATCACGGCCACCAGTGTAGCGACCAGAAAGGTCAGAAGCAGGGCGGCGAGGCCATGCCAGAGTGTGATGTGGCAGACAAAGGTGCCGGTGGCCTGGCTGCTGCCGAGCAAGTAGTCGAACAGATGACTGCCGACAGCGTAAAAACCCAATCCGCCGAGGTAGCCGGCCAGGCTCAGCAACAGCGCTTGCACGACCACGAAACCGGCGACCGCCGTGCGCTTGAACCCCAACAGGCGCAGGACCGCGAGGCTTTTGCGCTTGCGGTCGATGTTGGCCAGGAACGCGCCGACCATCGACGCCACACAGCCAATCAATGCCGCCAGGGCAATAACACCGAAGATCAGCCCCAGCACATGGTTGATGGCTTTGACGTTGTCGATGTCGGCCAGTCGGCTCGACGTTTCGATGTGTTGTTCGTTGAGCCAGCGCTCCAGCGGCGCCACTTGGTCGATGTCGTGTGCATACACGCGAGCGCGGGCATACAGCGGTTGCAGATCACCCAGAGGCTTGCCGGTGGTGATGCCGAACGCACTGACCTGATAGCCATCGCGAAAGCGCTCCAGGTCCAGCAGCAACGGCGGGGCGACAAACCCGGCGGCGCGGCCGAAACGGGCGCCATCGAGAATCGCCAGCACGCTCAGCGACATCTCGCCGCGCTCATTCACGCCTTCCAGACGACGCAGCACGCGCAGTTGCACGCGATCGCCGACCTTGGCCTGCAAGCGTTGCGCGGCGCGGGCACTGAGGATCACTTGATCGCCGGTGGGGTTGAGTTCCGGCAGGTTCAGTTGCGGGTCGCCGGGTTCGGTGGCGATGATTTCCGCGCCTTCGACGAAGCGTTGCATGCCGATCAGCAAATCCGCCTGGGTGTTGAGCGAACGGGTCTGGCCGAGGGCAAAACCGGTCTCGGGACGCTGGCGCAGACGCTCGATCCAGGCACTGTCGTAGTTGCCGTTGCTGAGCATCTTCACTTCAAGGTTGCGCGGGTCGCGCAGCAGTTCGTCCTGCAACTGGCTGACCACCCCGTGCTTGAGGCCGAACAGCAGCAGCAGCGGCGCGATCACCGCCACCAACGAGGCGGCGATGCACAGCGACACCTTGCGGTCGTGCCACAGGTCTTGCAGGGCCAGCGTGCCCAGCAGGCGCAGTCGGTCAGTCCATCGGTTCAAACAGAGTCTCTCCCTGGCGGCTGATAGCGCCGAGTCGCGGCAAGCCGAAATCCTTCAACAAGGCCCAATCATGGGACACCACGAGCGCACTCAGGCCCATGCTCGACACCAGGCTCAGCAGCAATTCAAACAGGCGCCGGGCACTGTGCGGGTCGAGCGCGGCGGTCGGTTCGTCCGCCAACAGCAGCAGCGGTTCATGGGCAATGGCGCGAACGCAGGCCACGCGCTGGCGTTCGCCGATCGACAGTGCCTGCGGCTTTTTATCCAGCAGTCCTTGCAGACGCAATACCTCAACCGCGTGGTCGATGTGCGCGCTGTGTGCCGACATGCCGAGCAAACGGCGCGGCAGGCTGATGTTGTCGCGCACGCTCAGAAACGGCAGCAGGCCGCCACTTTGCAAAATGAACCCCAGGTGCCGCGAACGCACCGCCGCCAAAGCCGGTTGATCATCCGTGGCCAGCAATCGGGCGATGTCCTGATCCTGTTTTGCGCCCAAGCGAAAGCGCTCAAGCTCGACCGGTGCCAGCAGCAGGCCGATGGCCTCAAGCAATGTGCTTTTGCCGCTGCCGCTCTCGCCGGTGATGGCGAGGATTTCCCCGCCGCCGATCTGCAAGTGCGGCAGGCGCACGTGATGGGCCAGCGCGCCTTCACCACGGCGCACCAGCAGGTTCCTGATATCGAGCATGGGCGTCTCGTTAAGGCATCATTTCCAGAGGCACCGGGTACACGTTGTCCCGCGCATCGCTGTCCTTGGCCAACGCCACCCAACGGTCGACGTCAGCGTTGTAACGCTGGTAGTGCCGCAGTTTGGTGTTGAGCGTACGGATGAATTTCTCCTGCGCCAGACCGTCCCAGCTCTTCCAGGTTTCTTCATCCAGGTTCAGCACTTCGCTCTGGTACGGCAGGTCTTCGATGTACTCGCCGAGCACGCCCATGTCCGCCAGTTTGGCATTGTTGTTCTGCTTGAGCTGGTTCGGATCGGCGCCCATGGTCGCGGCCACCGAGCGCAGGCGGTCGAACATTTCTGTCGGCGAAATCAGGCCTTCGTTGGCAGCGTCGAGAATCTTCTTCATCACGTCGCTCAAGTCGCTGAGCTGGGACTTGGTCAGCAACACCCGCACGTCGGTGGTGGGGATGTTCTGCTTGATCAGGTCACGGTCGGTGATCCACGCCTTGAACACCGGCGGGGACTTGCTGTTGTTCTTCTCGCCCAGATAGGCCAGTTGCATGGCGTGGCCGATCAGTGCGGCGTCCTCGAGCATTTTCTTCTCGGCCGGGTCCTGCTTGGCGTTCGCCGCGCTGCCGATGGCATCTTCGCCCATGTAGGCGGCTTTCACCTGTGTAGTGATCGCGGTGGCCAGTGCGTCGACCTTGCGCCCGAACTCCTGCACATCACCGGCATTCACCGGGTAATACAGCGAGGTGTTGGTGCCCGGGTAAGTCGACAGGTTCTGGTACTGCGCCTCGGCCTTGGCGTGATCCTTGACCCCGGCCGGGGTTTTCAAGTGCAGGGTGTAAATCGCTACGCCCGGGTTGGCAGCCTCAATACGCACCTGTGCAGCGCTCAAACCGGTTTTCGACAGTTTGTCGTCACCTTCGATGGCGCCCGCGTCGGTGATCAACACCACGTAGCGCGCACCGAACTGGCTCCAGTCGACCTTGTCGATGCTCTCCATGACGCCGGCAAAGGCATCCTCATCGAAGCTGCTGCTCGACACTTTGGCCTGTTTGAGGTCGGCGATCTTGGCGAAAAAGTCGGCGCTGTCTTTCACCTTGGTAGGGTCGGCGTACATCTTGGTGGTGTATTCCAGGCCCGGCACCGCCTGGGTATTGGAACGGAAAGCCACCATGCCGAACTTGACCTGCTTGCCGAGGTTCTGCGATTCGATCTGCTGATAAACCTTGCGGATCGCTTCGCGGGTACGGTCGATGTACGGGTCCATCGAAATCGTCGAGTCGATGACAAACACCACCGCAGCGCTGAATTCCTTCAGTTGGCTGGCGGCCATGTCTTCGGCCTCTTTGCCGCCGGACGCATTTTTGCCGGCCGCGCCCTTGGTGTCTTTTTCGTCGGGCTTGCTGACCGATGCGACATTGAGCAGGCGCGTGCGAAAGCCCGCTTCGGTCATGACTTCTTCGCCGCTCAGCACGGGCAACAGGTAGAACTGCTTTTGCAGGTCGACGAAGTATTCAGGTTCTTCGGCCAGCACGCCGGGTGCTTGCTTGCCCTTTTTCAACGTGGCGCGCAGCGGGGCGACTTTGCTCACCGGGTCCGGTGCATTGAGAATGCCTTCGACCGTGGCGCGTTCCTTGAAGAACAGCAGCCGGTCGCGGTTGGCCGGGTTGGTGAAGGCCAGGGTCAGCTGCATTTTCCAGTCGGTGGTGCAACTGGCGGGCAGCCAGCCAATGGTTTTGCCATAACTGTCGGGGCCGACTTTCAGCCACTCGGCGTTTGCCGCCTGGGCGCGTTCGTACACGTAGAAACGGCTGAACACGGGTTGCGCCTCGCCTGCCGCACCGCCCGCCGTCGGGCTGATCTTGCAGCCCGGGGTGGTCAGCACGCGTTGGAACAAGGTCTTTTTACCGGCCTGGATCAGCGGTTTGTCATCAGCCTGGGACAACGGGCTGATGCACAGCGCCAACAGCGCGGCGCTGCTCAGCAGGAAACGACTCACGGGTGAACGCATCACTTCTGCAACTCCTCGAAACGCTGCTTGGCTTCGGCGTTGTTCGGGTCCTGGGTGAGGATCGTTTCGTACCAGTAGGCCGCGGTGGCGTTATCCGCTACCGGGAAGCACTCGCTGGCCTTCAGGTATTTCGGGTCGTATTCGCGGGCATAGGCGTTGGCGATCAGCGCGTCACCGGCCTGGGCACGGTTGGCGTACAGGCGCTGGGCGACACCGCAGTGTTTGCCGGCCTTGGCTTCGTTGATGATTTCCAGCAGCTTGGCGCTGTCGGGTGCCGCCTTGATGCAGGTCTGGACGAAGGTCAGCTCGGGCAGGCTGTTCATGCTTTCCAGCGTGCAGGCTTGTGCGTCGGCACCGGCCGGTGCGGCGGCCGCGACCGTCGGGGCAGGCGCCGGCGTGCGTTTGTAGAACCAGAACCCGGCCGCTGCCGCCAGCAGCAATACCAGCACAAGCGCGAGGCCGAGCAGGCCTTTGTTGCTCTTCTTCACCGGTGGCGGAGCAGGCGTGTATTCGCGTTCGTTGGGCACCGATTCCAGTTCGATTTCTGGCTCGGCGGTGGGCAAGATCAATTCCGGCAGTTCCGGGATTTCCGGGATTTCCGGGATCTCAGGTGCTGGTGCCGCCGGCGCGGTCAAATCTGCGCCGCCGTACGTCGAGCGCGTCTGACCACCCGCCGTGGACGGCAACAGCCCGACGCCTGGCCGGACCACGCCTTTGTCGGCATGCCCCAGGCTCTGCTCGCGCAGTTCGATCTGGAATTGCGAGTTGGCGCTGCCTTCCAGCAGCGGGTCGACCACTTCCGGGCCGACCTGGGCTTCAAGGGCATCGCCACTGGCGGCGACAGTGAAGCGCGAAACCTTGAACCAGAACGGGTTGTTGCTCCAGGCCTGTTGGTCCTGGAGGTAGAAACCGTCCTGGTTACGCTGAATGGAGAATTCCAGCTGTTCTTCGCCACCCTGCCATTTCTTCACAGTAAGGCAGGCCCGGCCAGGCACATTGGGCTCTAAGGCGAGCAGGTCGACACGAATTGGCATTGCTTATCTCGCTGCGAAGGCTGTGAGCACTTGGCCCAGCCGTTCGTTCTGTTCAGGGGTGATTTCGCGACCGGCACCATGGCCGGCGTTGTCCTGCGTGATACAGGCCAGGCCCGAAAGCCAGTCGCCGAGATACCGTTGCGCCTGGTTCGCCGGTTGCGGCGGCAACTCCGGCACTTGTCCCGGACCGATGTCGGTATAGAACGAGAACAAGGGCGCTTTGGCACCGGTCCGGCTAGGTGGGCGCTCGCTCACGGGTTTCTGGAGGTAGCCGAACCAGGACACGAAATCGCGCAGCACGCGTTGTACTTCCAGTACCTGGCGCTCGACCAGTTGATCGCGACGCGCACCGCTCTGGGCACGCTTGAGGACGGCGCGGCTCAGTTGCCCCGGCAAATCCTGGCGATAACCGGCAGTGATCAGCTCGTCGACCACCGCTTCGAGCAAAGCCTTTTCCAGTCCCAGCAGGTTGAGCAGGCTTTGCCGGGTGGTCAGTTCGCGCAAGTGCGCGACCCAGGCCTTGAAGGCCGCTTTGGCAAAACGGTGTTCGTTGCTTTGCAGTTCCGGGACCGGCGTGTGGGGCTTGCTGCTGGCCGGTGTGCTGTCGGGGCTGGCGTCATCGCCGAAATCGAAATCGAAACCGGCGTCGTTGCCGTACAGGCTCTGGCTCGGTGTCAGGGCGACCGGCTCATCGCTGACCGCTGGCTCGTCATCGGTTTCGTACACGCCGCTGAGGTACAGGTCGCGTACCTCTTCGCTCGGCATGTCGAGTTGATCGATGAGTTCGCCCAGCACCGCCGGACGACGGCCCAGGGTCGACAGAATCATCTGCGCCTGGGCTTTCTTGGCAGCGGCGGCGCCGTCACCGTCGGCGTGATACCAGGTGCTCAGACCATGCGTGGTCAGGCCTTCAAGGCATTCGTCCAGCTGCTCGCGGATGCGCTGCAGCTTGAATTCGATATTGGCCACGCCCTTGAAACTGCCGCTGAAGTGACTGATGCCACCGTCATCGTTGCGCAGCATTTCTTTCCAGGTATTGGCGGGGTTGCTGACGTGTTTGCACACCAGCGCGTTGCTCGCAAAGCTTTCGCCCAGCGCATCGACGCGTTCCTGGTAACTGGCGTTGATCCCGGTTTCGGCGCCGCTGGCGTCCTGGACGATGAATGCCGCGTCCATGCGCGGTTTACGCACCAGGAAGGTGTTCTGGAACGGCGTGCCGGCCCAGTCGTTCATCCAGCTCAGGCTGCCGAAGCGCTCCAGCATGGTCAGCTTGACCATGCCGTTCCAGCTCTCGTCGTACTGATCGGGTGTCAGGCTCAGGGAGTTGGTGATGCGCAAGTCGAGCATGGTCAATGCCCAGATCAGACCGGTGTCGCGTTTGCTGCGAGCGGCCGCGTCGGCGCCCTGGGTTTTTTCGATCCAGCGCGTCAGCACCGGGCCAACGTCGTTGACGTCGCTTTGTTTGGTCGAGCCGGTGCACACCACCAGCGCGTTCATTTCCTGATTGTCGGTGTAGCGCTCAAACAGGTACGCGACCTTGCCGCGCAGAATCAGCTGCGAGACGGAGTTGTCCTTGGTGGCGGATTCCGGGTCGTTGGAGTTGGCGATCTCGTGCAGCTTCTTGCGTCCGCGATAGCCGGGGAAGTCGAGCAGATCGACCTGGTTGACGATGTCATCGGCCGGGGCTTCGATCAGGCCGAACGTCATTTCCGCCGTAAGTGCCGCCAGTTGCGCGACAGGAATGCCCTGGCTGTTTTGCAGGCGACCGTCGATGCGTGGCCGCACGTCGATCGGCAAGTCCCGCGGGCTGCCGAAGCGCTCGAGGATGTCGACGTTCATGATGCTGTCGCGCTGGCTGTAAGTGTCGTTTTCGAAACTCACCAAGGCCTTCAACGGCGCGAATACAGTTTCAGGCAGGCCCAGCTTGTGCAGCGCGCCGGCCAGTTGCTGATACACGCGCGTCAGTTCGCTTTGCTCACCCCAAAGAATGGCGAACAGCTCGGCACGTTCCTGGAAGTTCAGGCGCGGCGCGAGCTGCAAGGCTTTCGGCCAATACAGGTGCTCGAGTTTTTTCACCGAGTTACGGAAGTTGTCCCGCAGGTAATCCCACAACGACACCAGATCGTCGGCGCTGACACCCGGCTGCATCGGCCCGGTCTCGCGACCTTCGAACGGCTTGAGGACTCGCTGGATGCGTTCTTCGTCAATCTCGTAGGAAATCCGCTCAAGGTCGAAATCCTTGAACCAGGAGTTGGCGAGAATCTTCGCCAGCTCGATTTCCTTGAACAGCGTCAGCTCCACCGGGAAATCCGGGTCCTGGCTCGGTGTGGCCCGCCGGCTGAAGCGCGTCACCAGGCCGGTGGCTTCCTTGCCGCCACCCACCGGGTTGATGTGCTTGATGAAGTCCAGGCGCTGGCCGCCGAAATCGGTTTCCAGTTTGCCGTTCTGCCCGGCCGCGAGGGCCGAGATCAGGTAGGACTTGCCCGCCTGGGACAAACCGAAAAAGCCGATGGTCATCGGCGTGCAGGCCACGCGACCGAGGCTGTGGGCCAGGTTGCGGGCGCGATGCAGGCGGATGTTCAGGTTGTCGGCTTCGCTGTCCAGACGTGGCGCGTTGACACGGGTCTGGCCAATCCATTCCAGCGCCTGACCGGCACCTTCATAAACAGCGGCCCAGCGGGTAGAGAGCTGATGTTGATCGGGGGTCAGGTCATTCATTTGCGTTTCACACTTCCACTGTCGAGCCAGTACTTGGTCTCGCTCAGGCCGGCGTCGAGCATGGTGTTGAGTTCCAGCTCGAGGTCGCTGCGCGGGTTGAAGTTGACGTTGCTGCAGTTGGATTCGATGTTGCGTACCGAGAGGCGGTCGCTGACCAGATCCTGCTTGCGTGTGTACTTGTCCGCCGGTTTGACCTCGAAGCGCACCTTGAGCAGCGGCGCGCTGCCGTTTTCACCGATCGCACGGGAGAACTTCTCCCGACCGGCCTTGGTGAAACGCAAGGTGTACAGCGGCGAAGCGGCCCAGCGGTCGGCGGCCAGCTGACGGAAACCGAGGCGCAGATCGCCGCGCATTTCCAGCTGAGGCGTGTCGGCGGTGTCGCCCGTGCCGATTTCCGGCAGCTTGATTTTGTAGTCTTCGGACTGAATGTCGCGGTACAGCACGTCGGCATCCTTGATCACGTTGTTCAGGTCGATAACGCCGATGTTTTTGACCGTCGAATACGGTTTGAGTGCCGAAGCGCGGAAGTAGAAGTTCGGCACACTGTGGTTGGCGCACAACAGGCACAGCATCGCGCCGACCGAAGCGGTGCTTTTCGGGTCGTCGATCAGGCCGTTCTTGTGGAACGGGTACCAGCCGCCGGTGCGGTAGTTCTGCAACGCCAGGATGCGCCCCGGTGGCAGCGGCAACACCTTGCGGATGAACGCCTGAATGCCGGGCAGGCGCGAAGGGCGGCCGGTCAGCAGCAGGACGTCGCACGGGTAATGCGCGACCACTTCACACAGCGCACCGAGGATCTTGGTGATGTTGATCTGATCGTTGAGGAATGCGGCATGGAGCTTTTGCAGGTCGAAGCTGATCAACGATTCGTACAGGTCAAAGGCGCTTTGGCTGCCGACATCACGACGCACGGCGGCATTGACGTAATCGAGCACGGTCTGGCTGATTGCGTTGTCGCCCAGCAATTGGCGGTACGTCTGGGTGCTCACTTCCTGCTGGTCTTGCGGGTCGTAATGCTCGTAGGCCTTGAGCAGCGCCAGGCCTAGCGGGGCAAATACCTGCAGGTTCAGTTGCTGGCGCAGGATCATGTCCTGGGCGCTGACCGATTCATCGCCACACAGCCGCGACATCAGCGAGACGGGCGATTTGACCCCTGAGATCTGCAAGGCTTTTTCGAAGCTCGGCAGGACGAAGTCCTGAATCACGTCCAGCAGAATGTCGTCGCCGGCCACTTTGAAGCCATCGCGAAAACGCTGCTCGGGCACGATGTGCACGTTGCTGCCGCTGCCGGTGTTGCCGGCGCGGTCGAGGCGATAGTCGGTGATCACCAGGTCGGTGGTGCCACCGCCGATGTCGATGGTCGCCAGGGTGATGCGTTCACGGTCGGTTTTGTCCGGCCGGGCGAGGGTGTCGAAAAACTCTTCCGGGTGCCCGGCGAAGTTCTCGTTGACCTCGGTGTACAGGTACACCAACTGACCGCAGGAGGCTTCGTCCCATTCGACGCGGATGCTCGGGATCGGCGTGCGCGGGCTGACGGCCTGGTCCTGATGTGGGTCTTCCTCGCCGGCATGCCAGCCGAGGCTTTTCCACACCAGGCCGATGGCTTGCTGCATGCGTTCGTTGAGGATGCTGCGCTCGGCCTGCGGCATGCCCGGCGGCACGGTCAGGGTGATGCTGTTGAGCTGGCGCGGCACACGGGTGTGACCCTGGCGCGAGCGCTGGGCCGGGCTGTTGATTTGCGACAGCGCCTGGGCCAGGACCTCGGCGAGCATGAACGTCATCAGCGAGCTGCGCGAATAACGCGGCATGAACACCGGCAGACGATCGTCTTCTTCAAGACTGTAAAGCGCCTCGCCGGTTTCATTGATCAGGTGCGAGAACGGCGCGGCAGTGGCGTACGGCTCGCTGTCGGTCTTGATGTACGAGCAGTTGAAGCGCCAGCCGTGGCCGTAGGCGTTTTCGTCCCACAGGTAACGTTTCGGGCTGGACAACCCGGTCGAGCCTTCGGTGCCGCGACGACGGCTGGCCAGACGACTGGCCTCGTTGCCGACACGGGCAATCGTCGCCCACTGGAACGCATCGTGCCGGCCGCTTTTGACCGAGCAGTGGTCCTTGCCGAAATACGCCTGGGCGAATTCCACACGGCTTTCGAACGGCAGGTTGTAAGTGTGTTCGGGGGTGATCAGGTCGCGCAGTTCCAGCACGTAGTTCTGTTTCAACCCGGAACCGGCCTGACCGTGGTTTTCGATCAGGATGCCGCAGGTGCGCGAGTTGCCGACGTCCAGCACCAGGTCCACCGGAATCGGTTTGACCAGGCCATTGCTGTCGTTGGCAACCACCTTCAATTCAGGGATTTCAACTTTCGGCCGGGCAGTCGACTGCTCCGCCGCCGATGGCTTGCTCAGAAGGCTCAGCAAGTTGAGGTAGTGCGCCAAGTGATAGTTGGCGCGGATGTCGGTGTCCAGCTCTGCGCGCGAGCGGTGGGCATTGCCCTCGTTGAACACTTCGAGCAGCCATTCGTTGACCCACGGCTGGGCCAGGAACCAGCGGGTTTCGCTGGCCTTCGTCGCCAGTTTGAAGGACACGCCGGAGCTGATGTCTTCTTCGTTCGGCGCCAGGTAAGCAGTGCCGTCACGCTTGGGCATCACGCGGCTGTCGAACGCCATCGTCAGACGATGGGTGTTGCCGTCGATGTCGGGCGTCGCCAGTTTGACCAGGCGCATGCGCGACCAGTTGGTCGGGCCTTCGTCGAAGCGGTGCGGCGGCATGAAGCGGAAAAACGGGGTCGGCAGCCAGACACCGTCCAGCAGTTCGAGGCTGCTTTTCATGTCGACGCTGAACGCCGGTTTGGCCTTTTCGACCTTTTCTGGCTCCGGCTCGTAGAAAAAGAAGTCTTTCTCTTCGTTGTATGACAGGCGGCAGATCAACCCGCTGATCATCGGCGCGAACTCGCCCGCCGGTTCTTTGCGAGGGTCCAGGCGCAGGGCGAAATCCATGAACTGGATGCCGGTGTCGCTGACCAGCGTGACGGTGTCTTCGAATTGGGTGACTTCAGGCAACATGTCGGGTTATTCCGTTTTTATTCGGCCACGTGCCGCATGGACATGGGGAATTGTTCTTTGCCGTAACCGCCGGTGCAGTCTGCGACTGTGGTCGCCCCTTTGCGGCAGTTGACCTTGGGCATGTCGTAAGTGCTGCCATCGCCACACACGGCCTGGCCCTGACTGTCGATGGCCAAGCTGCCACCCTTCATAGTAGCGCTCACCGGCCCGGTGCATTTCGTGCCGTCGGCCTGGTGTACGGTGACTTCGCCCTTACCGTCCTTGAGCTGGTATTCCAGACGCAGCGGTTTGCCGGTCCGGCGGTCCTGAATACCGGCGCCGGCGCGGAACTGACCGTCGAGGAACTTGGCGGCACCGTCGGCGGCGTCCGGTGGAATGCTCAGGGGAGGGCCGGGTTTTGCGGCGGCGGATTTTTCGGCCTCGGGCGATGTGATATCCGGCGGCGCGGTTTTGTTTTCGGGCGGGGTGGCGGGCGATTCGGCTGCCGGGTCTTTGGCTGGGTCTTTGGCCAGGTCGGCCGGCGCTGCATCTGCCTCGTTGCCCTCGACCGCCGGCGCTTCCACTCCTTGGGTTTCGGTCACGGCGGTACCGGTGCCGGTTCCAGTGGTAGAGCCTACAACGGTGCCCGTCACCGGAACGCCGTTCAGCGTCGTGGCATTGCCGGTCAGTTGCGGTTCTTCCAGCTGTTTTTCCACCGGCACGATGCCCTCAGGCAGCAGGTCTACCGCCACCAACGGAATCGGCACGCAACCACGCAGACCAAGCAACAGCCACAAAAGCAGTAGCAGGAACGGCAGCAGCAACAGCCACCACCAGCGACGCCACCACGGACGAGCAACCACCGGCACGACGGGCGCAACGACGGGCGCAACGACAGGCGCGGCTTCGACCACCGGGGGCAGCGTAAACGCGGGCGGAACCTGATAGAGGCAGTGCAGGGGATCGCGATTGCCGGTACCGGCATGCTCGAAACCCCAAAAGGTCAGCACCGGCTTGCCTTGCACCAGGTAGACGAAATTCTCATCGGGGAAATGAATCACGCGCTTGAGCAGCTTGCCGAACACGGCTTTGTCGCCTTGCTGCTGTTCGCCGGATTCAGTGCCCAGGAAACGCTGGCTCAATTCCTCGAGCGCGGTTTTCAGCGCTTCAAGTTGGCGGCGGGCAGGGACGCGTTCTTCTTCGGTCGCACTGCTCCACGGGATCACATCGCCGTCGAGGCCGCTGTACCAATCGATCTGGTTACCGAGCTCATCGCTTTGAGGGATGGCCAGATGATCGACCATTTCGGGGTTCTTGCGGCGAATGGCTTCGCGCAATTGCAGGGCCGCCCGGTATACCGGTTGACCTGTTTCGCCCAAGGCTGTGAATGACCCGCTCTTACCGCTGCGTAATAGTGCCCCGCGCATTCAAACTCCATATGTTCTGTTGCGCAAAAATGACAGACAAAGGCGTCTGTCCTTGCTCCTGCAATTAGCTGGCGACCTTAATGTCATAATGATGTCGCCGTCAATCATCCGGAGGTCCAAAACCGTATGAGACTAGCGTAAGCGTGCGGAGGTTGCATGGGGTCAATTTAAATTGGCTTGGGAAGGCTTGGGTGTAAGCTTTTTAAGCTTGCTGAATCGTTTCATCAGCGCTATAAAAAATGCACAACTCCAAGAAAGGCCTCCCCATGACTCCGCTCAAATTCGTCGTTGCCTTTGGCGCTCTGTCCGCCTCCCACGCCATGGCTTGGGATTACGTCCTGCTCGACAGCGACAAGGCTGCTCAAAACTGGCAGATCACCAGCCAGCAACTCGGTGTGAAAACCGACAAACCCTTCTCCGTGACCCTTCGTAACTTGCACGGCGGTCGGCAGGAGGGCGTCAGCATCGTCGACATCGATAACGGCGCGATGAAACTCTCGGTGGTGCCGACTCGCGGGATGAACGTTTTGCAGGCATCGGTCGGTAATGTGCGTATGGGCTGGGATTCGCCGGTCAAGGACGTGGTCAATCCGTCCTTCATTGAGCTCAACGGTCGCGGCGGACTCGGCTGGCTCGAAGGTTTCAACGAACTGGTCGCCCGTAGCGGCTACGAATGGGTCGGCCACCCCGGCGTCGACAACGGCGAACTGCTGACCCTGCATGGCCGTGCAGCCAACATCCCGGCCAGCACAGTCACGCTGCACATCGACGAAAAACCGCCGTATGCCATCAGCCTGCGCGGCGAACTGAAAGAACAGGCATTCAAGAAAGTCGACTTCTCGGTGATCACCGAACTGGTCACCGAGCCCGGCAGCACAGCGTTCGCTCTCAACGATACCCTGACCAACAACGGCGACTATCCGAAGGAATATCAGGCGCTGTACCACAGTAACTTCAGCACGCCATTTCTGGAGCAGGGCGCGCGTTTCGTTGCGCCGGTCAAACAGGTGTCGCCGTTCAACGACAAAGCAAAAGGCGATCTGCCGGACTGGCAGACTTACCGCGCGCCGACCAAGGACTACGACGAAACGGTTTACAACGTGGTGCCGTATGGCGACGCCAAGGGTGACACGTTGACGGTGTTGCATAACAAGGCAGGTAGCCTGGGCGTTTCGGTCGGCTTTAACACTAAACCGCTGCCCGTGTTTTCGCTGTGGAAAAACACTGATACCCAAGGCCAGGGCTATGTCACCGGTCTCGAGCCGGGGACCAGCTTTTCCTATAACCGACGCTATCAGCGGCCGCTGGGGCTGGTGCCGACGATTGCGCCGAAGGAGCACAAGCAGTTTCAGATCAGTTACAGCTTGTTGGCGGACAAGGGCGCTGTGGACCAGGCGCTGAAGCGGGTGAGTGACATTCAGGACGGGCGGGAAACCGAGGTTCGGCAGACGCCGTTGGTGGATCTGACGAAGGAGTGATTCCATCAGCTGGAGGTTGGCCGGTATTGCAGCGCTTCAGCCAGATGACCACGGGTGATGCCATCGACCTGCTCAAGGTCTGCGAGGGTTCGAGCGACCTTGAGCAGTCGATGCGCAGACCTCAACGACAGGGTCAGTCGTTCGCACGCTGTTTCCAGCCAGGTTTCGTCGATTGTGGATAACGTGCAGTGTTTGCGCAGGCCCGGCAGATCAAGAAAAGCGTTCGCGCAGCCCTGGCGTTTGTGTTGCCGCTCTCTGGCGTCGGCGACCAGCAACGCGGCGGTGGCGGTGTCATCGCCGGGTTTGAGTGCAGGATTCAGCGCCGTGGCTTCCCGGGCGACGGTCAGGTGCAGGTCGATGCGATCCAGCAGTGGCCCCGACAGTTTGTTGCGGTAGCGCTGGACCATGTCCGGTGTACAACTGCATTTGCCACTCGGTTCGCCAAGATATCCACAGGGACACGGGTTCATCGCGGCCACCAATTGAAAGCGGGCCGGAAACCTCACGCGATCCTTGGCGCGGGAAATCACGATATGGCCGGACTCCAGCGGCTCTCGCAAAACCTCCAGCACCTTGCGGTCAAACTCCGGCATTTTGCTGTTTGAGACGTTAATCACAAAAAGTTGTCAAACATACGGTGATCAGCCCTCCGCTGTGATTAGTCGAGGTTCGCGTTCGGGTCAGGTGAGATGCAGGTTTCCAAGAAGCTCGTCGCCTCTCCGAAGTCAGGTACATCTATTCCGCGCTCATTTCCATTTCCGGACTTAAAGTGCCTAACCATGCGACAAGGCAAATTATGATGACTGCCATTAAAAACTCGAGTGTCATGCTGCGGCGCAAGGCATTGACCGCGGCAGAGTACTCTCCATTTCGAACTGACCGCTCCAATACCGGACTTAGGTGAAAGCGGTTCAGCGTGGCTAACACGATCATCCCGGCAAAGAGCAGGACCTTCAAAAATAGCAGTACACCGTACGTACTGAGCATCACTTCATCGAGATTTGGACCAACGACAAACAGATAATTCACTACGCCTGTGATGCTTATGATCACTACGATCACAGCGCCGGCCGATTCAAAACCAGTCAGCACCCGTGCAAGAATTCGAGCTTCTTGTTCGCCCTTTAGCGATTTCAACCTCAGCAGTAGAGCGAAAGCCAATAGAGCACCCAACCAGCCACCTGCGGCTAAAAGATGGAATATATCGGTGATGAAATGCCAGTAGCGTCGGCTGCCTTCATCCATGGCACCGTGCCCTGTCCAAGCCAACGTCGCCAACGCAATCGCTCCGCATACGGTGACGATCCAGAGACTGGGTGTCGGAAATCGCTTGTTCAACGCGACGCCAATAATTGCCATCACCAAGGCAGCTATTCGGACCATCCAAGTCAACCCGACGTCGGTCCCCATGAGGACCATTTCAAAAATATGGTGATGTAGCTCCATAAGCTCCGACACACCGCTCATTGCTTTCGCAAGCAACAACATGGCGACAAGGGATAGGGCTACACCTGCAACAGAAGTACCGTAAAGAAGCGACTCAAAATTCAAGACCGTGCCCGATACTCTTTCCTTTCCCCTGAGGCTGTATAAGCCGAAAATTGCCAATCCGAATAACAACATCAGGTCGAAATAGAGAGCAAAGCGAACCACAATATTTATTGAGTCGCTCATAAATCATTTCACTTTAAATGAGAAGTTGCCGGTGATCGGGTGAGTGTCCGAGGAGACAGCACGCCATTCAACTTTGTAGGTACCGGTGGTCAGAGGTGCTGCCGGTGTAATCACCATCGTTTTCGGATCACCGCCACCAGCGACGGCGGCCTTAACACCCATTGGGGAGTTTGGCATGCCAGGCATATCGGTCATGATCAGTTTTGCACCGGAAAACTGAGTGGTGAGATTCTCAGAAAAGTGCAGTTCAATTTTCGAAGGGGCCGCCGCATCCGAACCCTCTGCCGGAGTGGAAGAAAGGAGCTTTGGATGTGCTTGAGCAACTGCACTCAGAAGCAAACCAGCGGTAAGTGCAACAGCCACGGTCGTAGTTTTAAGGAATGACATGCAAGACTCCTCACAGCAAGAGCTGTTGATTCGAGGTTTGTTTGGGAATATCTAGTTTTTACTTTTCGGTTCTTGTTAAAACCACTGATGATTAGCTAGTAGCCTCCGTGTTCTAGGGCCGGTTGAACACGAAAAACTCACTAGGCCCCAACGTCACAGTGCAAGAACACGATGCCACACGAACGCAAACTGTTCGATTACATTTCAGTCAGCTTGAGGCGGTGTTTGGCCTCGAATTGGCGGGCGTAGCGAAACTTAAAGACGAGACCGCGTGCCCGCAATACTAGGGTTTTCACTCATTCAAAAATAACGAAAGTGGAACGCGGGGCGCAGGCTGGGAGATCGCCGTTGATCACAAATGCACCGTTGATCAGCTGACCTTCAAGTCAACACGAGGAAACTCCAGATGAAAGGCCGTTTTTCCATCAAAGGACGTACACCATATCTTGCCATCATGCGCTTCAATTATTGATCGGGTAATCGACAGACCTAGCCCCGCATTGCTTGGACTGCCTTCTCGCCGAGCTGGGTCCACGCGGTAAAAGCGATCGAACAGCTTTTCGAGGTGTTCGGGAGCAATGGGCTCTCCATGGTTCTCCACAACGACCAATACCGACATCTCCTTCTGCCGAATATCGACACTGATGGACTTCCCTTCATAGGTGTAGCGCAGCGCATTTGAGAGCAGATTAGAAATGGCTCTGTGGAGCATAAGAACATCGCCTCGAACACTGCCACTTCCTGAAACTGTTAGCTCAATACCTCGCTCATCAGCCAACAGACGGTAGTATTCGAGCAATTTCTCTACGACTTCCACCAAATCTATCGGTTTGTTCTCGTGCGTGATCAGACCATTGTCAGACTTCGCCAGAAAAAGCATGTCATCGATCATTCGCCCCATACGCTTCAAATCATCAAGATTTGAGTACAGATTGTCTTCGTAGTCCTCGATGTTCCTTTTTCTAGAAAGCACCACTTCGGTGTGGGTCATCAAGTTGCTCACGGGGGTCCGTAGTTCGTGGGCAATGTCTGCGGAAAAGTTCGATAAACGGACAAATGCATCGTCGAGCCTAGACAACATTGCGTTAAATGACAGCACCATTTGCTGAAGTTCTTTGGGAACGGGTGCTAAGGGGATGCGCTCTTTGAGTGATTTTGCTGACATTGAGGCAGCGACCCGTGTGACCTGGCGAATAGGCCGCATACCACTGCTTGCGACCATCCAGCCCAGCGCCGCACTGACCAGCGCGCTGATCACCAGCCCTATCCAAAACCATCGCTCAAGCGTCTCGAAAAAGGACATATGCTGAGTAACGTCAAAGATCAACATGACGGTCAATGGCTTGTCTTGTCCCGTCACAATGGCTTGTGCCGTCACTCCACGGAACATCTGCTCTTGATCTCGCCACTCCCAGACGTTGTTGTTTGGGATTGTGCGGAATTCCTCCGGAACATCGACGGGACCGGGATCAGCAAACAGTAGTTTGCCACCACCATCGATTATCAGGGCAGTCAAATCACGGTGAGCGCCAAGCAGCGCCTCCAGCTCAGGCTTAACATCACTGAATTGATCAATGCTGTTCAATCCCGTCAGAATTCTTTGAGTCGAATGGAGTTTTTCGTTCAGCGCCTGCTGATCCAGCATCTTGAAGTGATGCCGGCTGAGGTTATTGAAACTGAGTCCGGCAACGGTGAGAACGGCTGTTACCGCGAGCATGAACATAAGGCTCATGCGAGCTGTCAGGGACATTCGGTTCATTCCGACTCCGAATCAGGTGCGTCGAGCATGTAACCCATTCCCCTTGAGGTATGAATCAACTTGACCTCAAAGTCGTCATCTATCTTGGCCCTCAACCTTCTCACTGCAACCTCGATAACGTTGGTATCGCTATCAAAGTTCATATCCCAAACCTGGGAGGCGATAAGTGACTTTGGCAGCACCTCCCCTCGACGTCGTAGCAACAGCTCAAGCAGCGCAAACTCTTTGGCTGTAAGGTCTATGCGCTTACCTCCACGAATGGCCCGACGCTTGAGTAGGTCCACCTCCAGATCAGCCAATTTCATATAGGTTTGCGAGGGAGCGCCGTTACCCCGACGCAGCAACGTTCTGACGCGAGCCAACAGTTCAGAAAATGCGAAGGGTTTGATCAGGTAATCATCTGCTCCGAGTTCAAGTCCTTTCACTCGATCTTCAACGCGGTCTCGCGCCGTGAGGAAGAGCACGGGAACATCTTTTCCGGATGCACGAACCTTCTGAAGTACTTCCCAGCCATCCAGCCCAGGCATCATGACGTCTAGAATCAGCAGGTCATAGGCCTCGCTCAAAGCGTGCTGAAGCGCCACTTGGCCATTGGTAAAGCGATCCACATTGAACCCCGCCTCCGTGAGTCCTTGCTCCAAATAGATACCTATTTTGGGTTCGTCTTCAGCAACCAGAAGTCTCATGAGGGTGGCTCTCGGATAATGATGAAGCGCAGTCTGCAACGAAACACGCCAGCCAACCAGCAACTGACAGAAAAGTAATATTGGCTTCAGGTAGATGTCAGCAAGCGCTGTCTAGGGTTCAAGCATGAGTACTTCCTGGTGCTCAAACCGACTCTTCAGCATGAAACGTTTGGGAGCCGGAAAACAATTCCATAAGGAGTTGCCCCATGAATCGCCTGAAAATGCTGTTTTTTGTGAGCTCAATACTCGTCTCAGCTTCTGTATGGGCTGAAAGTGGCGGAGACCGGGTGATAGAGCGTATGGAAGGCCTACGCGACAGGGCTGAAGCCGTACTGATCCAAGCTGAAAAAGCCCCTGAAGGACAGCGTCATGTCCACATGGCCGAGCATATGAAGATGCTCGGCGACATCATGAGCCAACTCCATAAAGATCATCCAGACGCCTCAATGTCACCCCAACAGCACCTGGCCTGGATGGAAAAGCACGACAAAATTGTCGACGACGTTTTGAGCCAAATGCAACGTGAGCACAAGCTGATGCTTTCAGAGAATCATCAGTGAAAACCGGCTTCCAAAGGGCTTTTTGAACAGTTCAGTTGACTACGGCGTCTTTGGACGCCGTGTTTTTTTGAAAACTGACAGAGATGTAGTGTTCAGGTCAGTTAACTGGCAGCTCCGTGTCTTTAGCATAGCCAGTGTTCCCACTCTTACTCTCGAGGTCACTATGAAAGCTAAGCTCGTTACCCCTGTCATCGCAGCAATCACTCTACTCTTCGGTGCTACGGCTATGGCCAGCGCAGGGCATGGGAAAGAGGACATCGGCCAGCCTGGCGTCGCCTCTGAGGTTACCCGTACGGTGGAGGTCGAAATGGGCGATATTTTCTTCAAACCTGAAAGCATCGACGTAAAGCCTGGTGAAACTATTCGATTTGTTCTCCGCAATAAGGGTTCGCTGCTGCACGAGTTCAACATCGGAAAAGCCGCTGCTCATGCAGCACACCAAAAAGAAATGGCAAGCATGTTCCAGAACGGGACGCTTAACCCCACCGGTACCGGGAAAACGATGAGCGGTATGGGCCACAGCATGGGTGGGATGAAGATGGTCGGAATGGAGCACAACGACCCGAACAGCGTCCTGATTGAGCCTGGCGCAACCCAAGAGCTGATCTGGACCTTCAACAACAGCACAGGCCTTCAGTTTGCCTGCAACGTGCCAGGGCATTATCAGTCAGGGATGGTTGGTCCGTTTGACCTGAAGTAATCCGGATCTGGCTGCTACACCGCTTCGACGCACGAGTTGGCTACGCTCTGTCGCAGAGATCACAGCAACACTTACACAGTGGAGTTTAGATCATGAATAAACATCAACATCCGGATGGAAACACCACCGCACCATTTTGGAGGCGCAAAACAGGCGTTGTACTAATCATGCTCATTGCGATTGGTGCCTTCTACGTGTTGCGGGAGCATTTCAGCCACGTTTATCCATTTTGGCCTTATCTGATTCTGTTGATCTGTCCATTGATGCATTTTTTTGGACATGGACATGGCGGACATAGCCATGGCGATCAGGCAGCAACCCACAAGGACAAAGAAGGGAAATAGCCATGCCTAACATATCGAGCCACCACGACCACAGTCACGCCCATGCTGCTCCGCTCAATGACGATGATCTACGTGACCCGGTGTGCGGAATGGCAGTCACTTCATCAAGTAAATTTGGTGAGGCTTATCAGGGACAGACGTATCAATTCTGTAGCCTGAAATGCCAGGAGAAGTTTCGAGCTGATCCTGAACGCTTCAGCGGTAATGTTTCGAGCGCCGAATCCCGCGTCACCACTCCAGAGTCTGCGGTACAAACAAGCACTGAGTTTACCTGTCCGATGCACCCGGAAATACGCCAGTCCGGACCCGGCAACTGCCCTAAATGTGGCATGACATTAGAGCCGGTCATGCCCGCGCTTGATGAAGAAGAAAATCCCGAACTCCGGGAATTCGCCCGCCGCTTTTGGTGGTCGCTGCCATTAACCGTGATAGTGACCGTGCTCGCCATGGCGGGACACTCGCTACAACTCCTCCATGGCTCGACCCAAAACTGGATCGAGTTCGCTCTGGCGACACCGGTGACTTTATGGGCAGGTTGGCCCTTTTTTGTAAGGGGCATAGCCTCTATTAGAAATCGCAGTCCAAACATGTGGACTTTGATTGGTTTGGGTACCGCCGCAGCCTACCTTTACAGCGTCATGGCTACGTTCTTACCCCAAAGCTTTCCCGCTACCTTTATGCAAGATGGACGTATCGGCGTCTACTTCGAAGCCGCCGCGGTTATCATCTCGCTCACCTTGCTTGGGCAGATTCTTGAGCTCAAAGCCCGATCGCAAACTTCCGCCGCCATTAAGTCCCTTCTCGGTCTATCACCCAAAACCGCACGCCGGATCAATGCCGATGGCCAAGAGGAAGACATTCCTCTCACCCATGTTCACCTAGGAGACCACTTGCGGGTCAGACCAGGTGAAAAGGTGCCCGTTGATGGCTCAGTACTGGAGGGTGAAAGTGCGGTGGATGAGTCCATGCTCACTGGCGAGCCAGTGCCAGTAATGAAGAGAGCTGGAGATAGCCTGATCGGCGCCACGCTGAATACACATGGGAGCTTGGTAATGGAGGCGCAGAAAGTCGGCGCCGAGACCATGCTGTCACAGATCGTACAGATGGTCGCTCGGGCTCAGCGCTCCAAAGCACCAATGCAACGAATGGCCGACTCGATTGCCGGCTACTTTGTGATGGGTGTTATCGCGATTGCGATACTGACATTTGTCGGTTGGGGGCTTTTTGGCCCTGAGCCCAGTTGGGTGTTTGGTCTGATCAACGCTGTCGCCGTGCTGATCATCGCTTGCCCCTGTGCGCTGGGTCTTGCTACGCCCATGTCGATCATGGTTTCGACAGGTAAAGCAGCCAGCATGGGCGTGCTGTTCAGGGATGCCAGTGCCATCGAAAACCTTTGCAAGATCGACACGCTGATTGTCGATAAGACAGGCACCCTGACAGAGGGACGGCCAGTGTTTCACAGTGTGGAGGCCACTCCCAGTTTCAATCCCCGCGATGTTCTTCATTTGGCTGCCAGCCTTGATCAGGGCAGCGAACATCCCTTGGCTCATGCAATCGTCGATCACGCCCGAACCGAGAACATTAAGCTCACCAAGCCAGAATCCTTTGAGTCTGGTTCAGGTATCGGGGTCAGTGGCATCGTTGATGGCAAGAAGATCCAGCTGGGGAACACCGCGTTGATGGAAGCCGCAGGCGTGAGCACTAAGCCCCTACAAGAGCGTGCAGAGTTGTTGCGACTTGATGGCATCAGCATCATCTACCTCGCAGTCGACGGGGTATTGGCAGGGTTGTTGGCAGTATCAGATCCAATTAAGCCGACCTCCAAAGAAGCAGTCACCAAGCTCAAGGCTGATGACATCAAAATTATCATGGCTACTGGCGACGGGCTCACCACCGCTCGGGCTGTCGCCAGGGAGATGGGGATTGAAGAAGTCCACGGTGAAGTGAAACCTCAGGACAAGGAACGTCTGGTCGCAGACCTCCAGCAATATGGCAGGAAGGTTGCCATGGCTGGTGACGGTATCAACGATGCACCGGCCCTGGCGCGAGCAGATGTGGGCATAGCCATGGGGACAGGGACTGACGTGGCGATGAATAGCGCGCAACTCACGCTGGTAAAAGGCGACCTGATGGGGATTGTACGAGCACGGGCTCTTTCGGTCGCAACAGTAAAAAACATGCGGCAAAATTTGGGTTTCGCCTTTCTTTACAACTCAATGGGCATTCCTCTTGCCGCAGGCTTGCTCTATCCACTGACGGGACATCTCCTGTCGCCAATGATCGCTGCCATAGCCATGAGCGTCAGTTCTGCATCTGTAGTTTTCAATGCATTGAGACTGAGGAATACCCGAATTGACTGAGCTTCAAAATTGCAGCGCAGTTGCCATGCGTTTGCATACGACCTGACCAGTCATTCGCATTTGACTGATCAGCGATTGAGAATTTGACCAACCAGACATCAAAGCTGAGGGGCTCATAACGACCCAAAGCGGTAAACCTGGGCAAGTGACTACCCATGTGCTTTCTTCAGTCCCTTCAAGCGCACATTCGCCCTTTGCACAGCGGCCATTTTTTCAGGCCGCTTCATGCGTTTCCATTTTCTGATGTCTTCCTTGCTTCGCCCACAGCTCACACACAGATCACCACTGAGTTGGCAAACTGAGATGCAGGGATTCTCGATTTCTTTAGCCATTGTCAGCCACCTTTGGAAACACGTGATTGAGTCAGGCGGGTGTTCCAGTCACCTCCGTGAGTTCGCTGACACTCCCCCTCAGAGTCGAAGCGGACGTTAAGGTCTGAAGGGATCAGCTCGATGTTGGCCTCATTCAACGCTAGGGCCGTCAACTCAAAGATGCGCGCCTTAGCGTTAACCAGGGCGCGCTTTCTGTCAGCTTGGGTTTCGAACACCCAGATTACCTTCAGGGTTTCAGCCAATGCGTTCAGGTCAGCTATGTGGGTGAGCCAGGTAAAGCCTTCGATTTCACCTTTTGCTGTTTCGCACGCTTCGGTGAGCGTGGTCATCAACCGACGTTCGATTCGTGCCAGTTCACGTTTCCCTGGAGGCATTGCGGGTTCCTTTGGAGACATTGGTGGGGAGGCGCTGAATCAGACAGGTCGAAACTCGACCGTCAGATGGCTGATTTCGTGGACCGGCTTGAGACGTTCACGAATTCTATCGGCGTTCGCAGTGGCCTCACCAAGGACGCTGACGATGGCCGCATGGGCTTGCGGTCCAATCCGCCAGACGTGCAAGTCCGTGATAGTGGCATCCCCCGGTTTCTCAACCAGTTCGCGGATTTCCTCGGCAACGTGTGCGTCTGTCTGATCCAGCAGTACTCCTGCGGTGGCCCCCATCAAGGTCCATGCCCAGCGCGCGATAACAATGGCGCCGACAATGCCCATGACCGGGTCTAGCCAAACCCAGCCGAGATACCGGCCGGCGAGCAGTGCAGCAATGGCCAGAACCGAAGTCAGCGCGTCTGCGATGACGTGGACGTAGGCCGATTTCAGGTTGTTGTCGTTCCCGTGATGGGCATGGCCGTGATCGTGATCGTGATCGTGATCGTGCCCATGACTGTGCCCGTGGCCCAGCAGCAAGGCACTGACAATGTTGACGATCAAACCGGCAATCGCGATGAGCGTAGCGGTGCCGAACTGAACTTCCGTTGGCTGCAAGAGGCGCATGACAGACTCAATGCCAATTCCCAGGGAGACCATACCGAGAATCAGTGCCGAGGCGAATCCGCCCAAGTCTCCAACCTTTCCGGTACCGAAACTGTAGCGCTGGCTGGAAGCATGGCGTTTTGCGTATCCGTAAGCGGCCGCCGCGATGCCCAATGCGCCGGCATGGGTTGCCATGTGGAAGCCATCGGCCAGTAACGCCATCGAACCCGTAATATAGCCGGCGGTGATCTCGCCAACCATCATCACCACCGTCAGTGCCACAACCCAAAGCGTACGCTTGGCATTTTCGTCGTGCGCTGAGCCAAGGAACACGTGGTCGTGTGTGTGATTGATGTTGGTGCTGCTCATGAGTGTGTACCTAGATGCGTTCACTTGGCGTAACGGCGAATGGCTTCAAGAAGCTCTTCGACGCCCTTGTTACGCTCTTCTTCGCTGAGCGCAGGGTTCGCGACATGCTCCCGCGCGTGGTCCTCGATGATTTCCTCCATTAAGCCGTTGATTGCTCCGCGAGTGGCAGCAACAAGGTGTAGTGTTTTTGCGCAATCGAGATCCGATTCCAATGCCCGTTCAACGGCTTGGATTTGTCCGGCTATGCGTTTTACGCGTTTGAGAAGATTTTCTTTGTTTGCTGCAATATGGCCCATTGGATACCCCCCCCTACCTATGTATTGCGCATGATAGGCATACCCCCTATACCTATGCAAGATCAGAGAGCGGAGAGAGCATCTACAGTCCCTGGCAGGAAAGAGGCTTCAAGTGCGAGCGAGGAGCGAGAGGAGCTGGAATGTCCGCCTCTGGCCGTTCTCTGCTGGCCATGGCCAAAAGAAGCGTACTGGTCGAATACGCTGCAAATGGTTGGTCAGGTCAAATGCAAACGGGTGGTTAAGTCTGCGCAACTACCCATCAATGACGCTCACAACCCGGAACACATAACTGTTGACCTTGCCGTCGTGTCAACGTTGATGCTGTGGGTGCGGTGAAAAGAGACCGCTCAGCACGAGAGGAATAACCATGTTCGTCTTAGATGTATCAGGCATTGGTTGCGGCAGTTGCGTCAGCAAAATCACCAAAGCGATTCAGTCACTGGACAACGAAGCTACTGTTTCCGTGGATCGGTCAGCCGGTAAGGTGAGTGTTGAAAGCAGCGAAAGCCCAGAGCAGATTCGTAAAGCTGTCGAGGCGTTAGGTTTTCCTTCCCAGATCAGCGCTTGAATGCTGGCACCTTTCCATGGTCAGAGCCCCTTATACAGGGGCTCCCCTTGGTTAACCCTCAGGGAGTACCGAAGCAGCCACGTCGGCCACAATTATCGCTCGCAAGCCCTTGCGCTACTAATCACCTCGGAGAGCTTTTAGCAAACCTTTGAATGCTCCATTCAACCTAGTAAAAGCGGCGTCGAAACGTATTCCATTTTCTGTGTACTTTGCGATCTCAACCTGCTGATCGACAGTATTTTGATCAATGGCAGGTTGAGCCGGTGTGCTGTAAAGCAAAGCACCTCCGTAAATATCACCTGCTGACTCTTGTTCGGTTATGTGTTTTACATTTGTTGTCTTCAAAAAAAACGGACTAGCAGCAGTTTCTTTTGTCTGGCTTGCAAGCACGGTAGAAAAATCTAAGTCTCGGGACTTGAAGTTCGGCGTATCAGCGTTTGCGATATTGTTACTCAAGATTTCAGCTCTTTGACTACGAAAAATTAACGCTCTTTCTGCGGAGCCAAGCGCTTTCTCAAAATTAATACTCACACTCAATCACCCTCAGTAGCGTTGCTATTTCCATGAGCATCGAACACTTAAGTGTTACGCGGTGCATCCAGGCTCACATTTGCAGTTCCAGTGCAGAAACTAAAAAAGCATCTGCACCTTGAAAGCTATCGGACACTTACAATGTTAAGCGCCTCAACTGATACTCAGTAAATAGCGGTGTAACGTTGGAAGATCGAGACCTTACGGATTAAATAGCGTGTTGCTCAAGAGAAATATCGCAACCTGACACAACTGTAATATTGGCCTAAGGTTCCTGACAGGGTATGAGTCTTATAGTCCTATTGAGCCTTAAGCTCTCCCCTAAGAATCGTCACTTGATGTGGATTCGAGGGTTATCAATACTCATCCGAGGAAATTCAAATGAACCCCATCAAAACTTTGTTCGTCATCGCAGCCCTGACCGTCTCTTCTTTGGCTATGGCTGAAGGCGGTGGTGACCGGGCGTTCGCACGTATGGAAGTGGCTAGGAATAATTCGATGGAGTCGTACCAAATAGCTCAAACGCAAAGCTCCCAACCTCCCGTCGCAGAAAGCCAAGCCAAAGCGATGGACCACAAGAAATGCTAAATAGCTGGGTACATTCCCAAGCTGACAGAAATGTAATCACTGTGGTGGTTTAAATGTGGCAATTTCTGAGCTCGCTTGCCGTAAGAGTTCGTTTTTTTTGACGGTGGGCGAAGCTCATCCGGGCAACTCATTGGTTGTTTCGTACGGCTTCCCTTTTGACTGATTGGACATAAACGGCATGCATTCCAAAACCTCTAGGCGGACATTCGTTAAAGGCCTGGCCGCTGGTGGCATTCTTGGCGGCCTTGGTCTGTGGCGCACTCCTGTATGGGCAGTGACCAGTCCTGGTCTGCCGAGCGTTCTCACCGGCAACGAATTTGATCTGTTTATTGGTGAAACCCCTGTAAACATAACTGGCTCGCCGCGCACAGCCATGACCATCAATGGTTCGTTGCCCGGACCTTTGCTGCGCTGGCGCGAAGGCGAGACGGTCACACTGCGTGTGAAAAATCGCCTAGACCAAGACACCTCCATTCATTGGCACGGGATCATTCTGCCCGCCAACATGGATGGTGTACCGGGTTTGAGTTTCCATGGCATCGCGCCCGATGGGATGTATGAGTACAAATTCAAGGTGCATCAGAACGGTACGTACTGGTACCACAGCCACTCCGGTTTGCAGGAGCAGGCAGGCGTTTACGGTCCAATCGTCATCGACTCGAAAGAGCCTGAACCTTTCCAGTACAACCGCGACTATGTGGTGATGTTGACTGACTGGACTGATGAAGATCCTAGTCGCGTCATGGCCAAGCTCAAGAAGCAATCGGACTACTACAACCACCACAAACGGACCGTGGGCGACTTTATCGACGACGTCGGTAAGCAAGGTTGGTCTGCTGCCGTGGCCGACCGGAAGATGTGGGCTGAAATGAAAATGAACCCCACTGATCTCGCAGACGTCAGTGGGGATACTTACACCTATCTCATGAATGGCCAGGCGCCTAACGGTAACTGGACCGGTATTTTCAAGCAGGGCGAGAAGCTGCGCCTGCGCTTTATCAACGGCTCAGCTATGAGCTACTTCGACGTCCGCATCCCTGGTTTGAAAATGACCGTTGTGGCGGCCGACGGCCAACATGTCAAACCAGTCAGCGTCGATGAGTTCCGCATCGCCGTGGCAGAAACGTATGACGTGATCGTAGAACCTGCCAGCGAAGAGGCTTACACAATCTTCGCCCAGTCCATGGATAGAACCGGTTATGCACGTGGAACCTTGGCAGTTCGCGAAGGATTAAAGGCACAGGTACCTGCGATCGATCCTCGGCCGCTTTTGACCATGGATGACATGGGTATGGGCGGTATGGCGGGCATGGACCATGGCAGCATGGCTGGTATGGGCGGCGGCGATATGAAACAAGGTGACATGTCAGGCATGGCTGGCATGGACCACAGCAAGATGACGGGAATGGACCAAAGTGATATGACCGGGATGACCGGCATGGACAGCGGTGACATGACTAACATGGCCGGTATGGACCACAGCAAGATGGCGGGAATGGACAAAGGCGGTATGTCCAACATGGCCGGCATGGACCACAGCAAGATGGCGGGAATGGACAAAGGCGACATGTCCAACATGGCCGGCATGGATCACAGCAAGATGGCAGGGATGGGCGGTATGGGTGGCGAAATGCAAACTCATCCAGCCTCCGAAACCAATAACCCCTTGGTTGACATGCAAGCCATGAGCCCAACGCCAAAGCTAAACGATCCAGGCATCGGTTTACGGAACAATGGTCGTCGAGTGCTCACCTACTCTGATCTGAAAAGCACGTTCCAAGACCCTGACGGCCGCGAGCCCAATCGCACCATTGAGCTTCATCTGACCGGTCACATGGAGAAGTTTTCGTGGTCCTTCAACGGAATCAAATTTTCTGACGCCGAGCCGCTTCGTCTGAAGTATGGGGAGCGTCTTCGCATCACCCTGGTGAACGACACCATGATGACCCATCCCATCCACCTTCACGGCATGTGGAGCGACCTTGAAGATGAGAACGGCAAGTTCATGGTGCGCAAGCACACAATCGACATGCCACCAGGTACCAAGCGCAGCTATCGAGTCACCGCCGATGCTTTAGGTCGCTGGGCCTATCACTGCCACCTGCTTTTCCATATGGAAATGGGCATGTTCCGTGAAGTACGGGTTGATGAGTAAAGGAGACGATCTGTGAGCACATACCTAAATCGTAAATCGCTAGTCGGTTGCCTCTTTGCCATCGGCTTGATGGGTGGACTCTCGTCCGTGGCGCTGGCAGTCGAAGATAGCAGTGATCATTCGCCTGCTACTCCTGCGAAAGAAACGAGCAAGCCTGCAACTGCGACAAACGAGTCAAAGCCCGATCACGGGTCAATGGACCACAGCAAGATGAGCCATGAGTCGATGGATCATGACCAAAAAACCAAAAAGGCAGATTGAGATCATGACCAGTAAGTTTTTACGCCCAACGTTGATAGCACTGGCAGTCTCTACCAGTCCTGCTTTCTTTGTCCTGGCTCACGCCGCTGAAGAGATGGATCACTCCAAGATGGACCACGGCTCAATGGGAGCTATGGACCATAGCAAGATGGGGGCTATGGATCACAGCAAGATGAGTATGGATGACGGGAAAATGGACGGAATGGAAAGTATGGATGGAGGGGCGACTACCACCAGTCGAGCCCCAGTTCCCGTACTTACCGATGCTGACCGTGCAGCCGCCTTTCCAGATGTTGCTGGTCATGGTGTCCACGACAAAAAACTCAACTCCTTCATGCTGCTGGATAAGTTTGAGTACCAGGATGCTGACAACGGTAGTGCATTGGCCTGGGATGCAAAAGGATGGATCGGCGGTGACGTTGACCGACTGTGGTTGCGCTCGGAAGGCGAACGTACCAATGGCGTAACGGAAAACGCTGAACTCTCAGCACTTTGGGGGCACTCCATCGGTCCATGGTGGGATGTCGTCACCGGCGTACGACAAGACTTCAAACCCGGGTCGCCACAAACTTGGGGAGCGCTCGGTATTCAGGGCATGGCCCTCTATAACTTTGAAGCCGAAGCGACCGCCTACATCGGTGAGAACGGTCAAACCGCTGCTCGATTGGAAGGCGACTACGACATTCTGCTGACCAATCGCCTGATCTTGCAGCCGACGGCCGAAGCCAATTTTTACGGAAAAAATGATCCTCAGCGCGGCATTGGGTCTGGATTGGCAAACACCGAAGTAGGGCTCCGATTGCGTTATGAGATTGTTCGCCAATTTGCCCCTTACATTGGGGTTAGCTGGAGCCGCTCCTACGGCAATACGGCAGATCTGGCCAGCGATGAAGGAGAGGATGCCAACGAGGCCCGGTTTGTCGCCGGTATTCGAATGTGGTTTTGAGGGCCTGACATGAAAAGAACATTGAAAACATTGACTGCTGCCGGGGTGGTTACCGCAATAACAGGTGCCGGCGTGGTTTATTTTGGTGTGATCAATGTTGGGGCGGATGAACCACATTCCGATCCCGTTTACGCGCTACTTTCCACCGCTCGGGATCGCTCGATCGAAGTGCGCTCTCGCGACATTAAAGTCCCCGACCTGAGCGAAGAAGCTCTCATTCGCGCAGGTGCTGGCAACTACAACTCTATGTGCATCGGTTGCCATCTCGCTCCGGGTATTGCAGGAACCGAGTTAAGTAATAGCCTTTACCCTGCACCTCCGAATCTTTCAAAACTGGGCGTTGATGGAAACCCTGCCGCAGCTTTCTGGATCATCAAGCATGGAATCAAATCCACAGGCATGCCCGCTTGGGGTAAAAGCATGGCCGATCCCTACATATGGGGAATGGTCGCTTTTCTCCAGCAACTGCCTTCATTGGATGCAGAGCAATACAAAGCTCTAGCAACCAGCAGCGGTGGTCATCAACACGGTGGCGGCGAGAGCAAAATGCATAACCATGAAGGCCAGCATGAAGGCCAAAAAGGCGCTGTCGCGGAGCATCATGATGCGGGTGCAGCCCAAGAGATAGCCGAAGGCGACCATCATGGCGAGAGAAACAGCGCTCATGCCCATGAGGCGGCCGCAGCGCCTTCTCAGGATGAAAGTACCGAACACGCCCATCCTCAGGTTGTGGAGGCTTCACATGGCGCCCCTGCAACTCCGGCCACTCAGCCAAAAACTCATACCCACGCTGATGGGAAGGAGCATACCCATGCGAAATAACTTTCTTCGTCCCGGTCGGGCACTTCGCCTCGCTGCATTCGCGGCTCTGTTTATCAGTTCAGCTGGTCATGCAGCTGAGTCGCTGACGATCGACGTCCATCGTGACGCTAACTGTGGATGCTGCAAGAAGTGGATCAAGCACCTTGAAGCTAACGGCTTCACCGTCGTTGATCATGTAGAAACCAACATGAGCGCTATCAAGCAGGACCTGGGTGTTGTGCCGCGTCTCTCGTCATGCCACACCGCGGTGATCAACGGAAAATTTGTTGAAGGCCACGTACCAGCTGAGCAAATAGTTGCCTTGAGCAAACGTGACGACCTTATCGGGATTGCTGTGCCGGGGATGCCGGCAGGCTCGCCTGGTATGGAGGTTGGTGGGAAGCAGCATGCGTATCAGGTCATCGGTCTGAGCAAAGCAGGTACCGACCAAGTGATCGCTGAGTACCCGGCAAACTAATTACAAACGTTCATAACCCGAACGATACTAAACCGGTCGATCCGGCATCGGCAAAACGCTCAAATGTCCGGGTAGGAATAGCCCATCATGGCCCTGCATCAATACGATGCCGCAGTCAGATGCCGAATGACTATACGTGTGCAGTCGGCACGGACAAAAGTGGAAGTAGGCCGAGCTAGAGAATGAAGAGCTGGGTTACAGCAGAGATCGTGCGCTGGGCAGGTCATGCATGGGTTGGCCCTGGTATCGGTGTCTTTTATGGCCGTGCCGGTCACCAGGAATGGCACCTCCATCAAGCACATCAGATCTCAGTTGGCCTCGACTCAACTGTATCAGTTCAAACCCCGATGGGTATTCAAACAGGGGGCGCCATCTTCATTCCGGCCGGTTTGAAACACCAGATGAGCGCCGGTCACGTTCTGTCGATCTATGTGGATGCGCTTTCCGAGGAAGCCCACGCTCTGCGGGGTGCGGAAGAAGCGAGGGTGATCTGGATCACTCCGGCGGACGTAGCGCCGATAGTCGACGCACTGCACGAGCCAGGACACACTGATCTCCAGGTTAGGACCGGGGTGCGCCAGGCGCTGCGACTGCCCGATCTCCCGCCCCCAGATCCTCGCTTGATCAAGGTAATTGAGGCGCTGAGCAGAGGCCAAATGGGACGCGAAGAGTTGGCCGCTGTGGTGCATCTATCCCCCACGCGGTTTTCTCATTGGTTCGTGGAACATACGGGGCTGCCGCTTCGCAGTTACGTGAGATGGTTACGTCTCACGCAAGCCCTGCAGCATTTGGCTAAAGGTGCACGGCTGACCGACGCGGCTCATCAGGCGGGTTTTTCAGACTCGGCTCATTTCTCCCGGACATTCCGGGCGCTACTGGGTATCGATCCGTCATCCGCTTTGGCTGAAGTTCATCTCCAGGAGACTTAGCTCTTTCGTTCAAGCCGAAAGCTCACCTCTTAACATATTGTGATGGTTCCATATCTAGGAGCTGAGCAATGCCTTCCTTTCTACGATTCGCCTTACGGTGGGTGAGCTATCCACTCGTGTTTGGCGGCTCTGCTGCCTTCATGATCTGGACGCTGTATACCGGCGTACCGTATTGGCCCACGACTCCCCTAGTTGCTGCAGTGGGACTTTTGATCATTGCTGGTTTGGAGCGCATCCAACCTTTCCGAGAAGCTTGGCTTGAGGATCATCACGACACCGCGACAGACCTGCTGCACATGTTGGTGAACCTTTCTGTCATTCAATTCACAGCTGGAGTCCTGGTCAAGCTTGGTGATGCGGTGCCAGCTTCGGTTCGTCTCTTTCCGATCGAGAGCCCGCTGTGGCTGCAGTTGCTACTAGTCATCGCCGTACTCGATCTGAGCCTATATGTCATGCACCGGATCAGTCACCGAGTGCATTGGCTGTGGCGTTTTCACATGCCACATCACAGCGCCGAGCGGTTGTATTGGATGAACGGGGAGCGACGACATCCGTTGCACGCGGTGCTTATGGCGAGTCCGGGGCTGGTGATCCTGTTCGCATCAGGCGCACCCTCCGCAGTTGTGGCCACTTGGTTTGGAGTTCTAACAGTGCACTTGGCCTTCCAGCATTCGAACCTGGACTACCGGGTGGGATGGTTGCGCCACATTATCGGTGTTGCCGAAATTCATCGCTGGCATCACAAACGCGACTTTGAAGACGCCCAGGTCAACTATGGTGAGTTTCTGATGGTGTGGGACCGAATATTTGGCACGTTCTATGACAGTCTGGGGAAACTAGGCCAAGCCGAGGTCGGATTGCATGGAAAGGATTACCCCAAAAATTACCTTGGACAGCTCATCGAACCCTTTGAGCATGGCCGTGTAAACAAAGGCTAGTGGGCTCCCTTACTTTGCAGCTACGGCAGCTACGGCAGCTACCGAGGCCACACTAATAGTAAAACCAATCAAACGTGATCCGAACGGTATTCTGTGAGCTTTAACTACTTCCATGCTCAGGGAGTCAGGCTTCGCTGTTTAGCGAGTCCTTGTTTCTAGGCAAGGAGACTCATGTTGACCTGCTGGGCTATCTGGCTGGTTCCTCCTGACAGATTCGTAATGGTTTATCCCTTTACCTGCGACTAAACTCCTTCGCATGAAACGCTATCTGCGGTGTTGCCTCATTTTCCTGATCAGCTTGGCGCTTCCCCTCAGCGGGATGGCGGGTATTCAGTCACCGATAGAACCTTGCCCGATGAAAACGACGGGCATGACCATGATGGCTGATATGAACCAGGACTGCTGCGTCGAGATGAGCAGCTCCTCCGACCATGGCAAACCCTGCAAACCTGGTCAGGAATGCAGGAGCGCCAGTCTGCTACAGGTGTCGTTTGGGAAACCTGCCACCCGTTTGTCCAGTCCTCAGATGCTGACAATCTTCAGCGACTCCCTGCCTACTCAGACCCCGTCCGGGGTGTGGCGACCGCCTCGCGCTTGATTCCTGTACCACACTGAGCCTCATCCTGCTCTGGCGCGGGATGGCATATCTGTGCGCATGTTTAGAGAGGCGCGCAGTGGATCATCACAGGAATCGTGAACATGAATTCCAAGTGCTACTGCACCGGTTGGCCCCTCGTGGCGGCCCTGGCGGCAAGCGTGCTGGCGTTGCCAAGTCTTGCTGCGCCCCTGACACTCGACGAAGCCTTACGCTTGGCTGAAAACAATGCACCATCACTGACCGCCCAAGCGGCCAAACTGCAAGCGGCCAGCAGCGCCGCCATTCCAGCCGGTGAACTACCCGACCCGAAGCTCCTGCTGGGCGTACAAAACTATCCCATCGGCGGCCCTGACCGCTGGCGCCTCGAGCAGGACTTCATGACCATGCAGATGGTCGGCGTCATGCAGGAGGTACCCAACCGTGACAAGCGTAGGGCGCGCGTTGAAGTTGCCGAGGCGTCGGTAGATCGAGCCGCGGCCGAAAGCCGTGTCGAGCGCTTGAACGTTCGTCAGGCCACGGCATTAGCCTGGATCAGCAGCTACTCCGTCGAACGTAAAGAGGCGCTGTTTCAGGATTTTTACCGGGAGAACCGTCTGTTGGCTGATACCGTCCGGGCGCAGATCGCCGGTGGCCGTGCTCAGCCTGCCGATGCGGTCACGCCAAAACAGGAGGCGGCTCAGTTGGCGGAACAACAGGACGAGTTAATTCGCCTGCGTGCGCAAGCCCGAGCGGCCCTCAAACGCTGGATTGGCCCAGCGGCCAATGACCAGCCCGTCGGCAGCTTGCCCGAGTGGCCCATCGATACCTCAGGTTATTCCCATAAGCTGCAACATCATCCCGCGCTGGCGGCTTTCACTCCAATGACCCGCGAAGCGCAGGCCAAGGTCCGTGAAGCCGAGTCGGAAAAGCAGTCCGACTGGAGTTGGGAACTCGACTACCAGCGCCGCGGCCGCCAGTTCGGCGATATGGTCAGCGTGCAATTTACTTTCGACCTGCCACTGTTCCCCGACTCCCGACAGAACCCGAAAATCGCCGCCAAACACGCCGAACTGAATCAGTTGGAGGCCGAGCGCGAGGCTCTCTTGCGTGAACATTCCCAGCAACTGGAGGACGATTTGGCCGAGTACGAGCGTCTAAACCGTGCCATGCGCCGCAGCCAGGACAGTCTGCTACCCCTGGCCAAGGAAAAGGTGGCGCTGACCATGGCCAGCTACCGCGCCGGTAAAAGCGACTTGGCGGCGGTCATCGCGGCCCGACGGGAACTCATCGAGACCCGCCTCAAACAGATCGACTTCGAAGAACAGCGCGCCCTCACCAGTGCTCGCCTGTATTTTGCTTATGGGGACGCCAATCAATGAGCACTCGAATCTGGAAAGGGGCTTTGCTGACAGGCCTCTCGATTGCCTTGGGCGCTGCCGGCGGTTATTGGTTCGCTCAGCAGCGCATGAGTGCAATGCCTGAGACCACCTCCGAACAGGCCCCTAAAACGCAAGACGAACGCAAAGTACTGTATTGGTACGACCCGATGCAGCCGCAACAGAAATTCGATAAACCAGGCAAATCTCCCTTTATGGATATGGAGTTGAAGCCCCGCTACGCTGATGCTGCAGCGGACAGTGCTGCCATCAGTATTGACCCCAGCCTGACCCAGAATCTCGGCTTACGACTGGCCACAGTCACTCGCGGCGTGCTTGCTTCCAGCCTGGACGTGGTCGGTGTGCTGGCATTCGACGAGCGGGATGTTGCGGTGATTCAATCGCGTACTGCTGGCTTTGTGGAGCGGGTGTATGCCCGTGCTCCAGGCGATGTGCTCAAAGCCCATGCGGCTTTAGCCGATATCCTGGTCCCGGAGTGGGCCGCTGCTCAGGAAGAGTTTCTCGCACTCAAACGCAGTGGCGATGCCGACTTGCTGGCGGCAGCGCGCCAACGCTTGCGCTTGACCGGGATGCCAGCGACGTTGATTGCTCAAGTGGAGCGAAGCGGCAAGACCCAGCCGGTCCTGACGCTCACCAGCCCCATAAGCGGTGTGCTGCAAGAGTTGAATGTACGTTCGGGTATGACCGTGGCGGCCGGCGAGACTCTGGCTCGAGTCAATGGCTTGAGCAGCGTCTGGCTGGCAGTGGCCGTTCCAGAGTCGGAGACTGGATCGATCATCATGGGGCAAGCGGTCGAAGCACGTCTGCCAGCCTTTCCGGGCACAGTGCTTAAGGGCACGGTCAGTGCGATTTTGCCCGAAACCAATCCCGACAGCCGAACTGTGCGTGTGCGGGTCGAACTGCCCAACCTGGATGGGCGACTCAGGCCGGGTATGACGGCCCAAGTGCACCTGAATCGTTCGACCGAACAAAGTGTGCTGTGGGTGCCGAGCGAGGCAATCATTCGCACCGGCCGACGAGTCTTGGTGATGCTCGCCGAAGACGCTGGTCGCTACCGCCCCATAGAAGTGCAACTCGGGCAGGAAAACGAAGGCAAGACGGTGGTTTTAAAGGGGTTGGAAGAAGGTCAGCAGGTAGTCAGCTCTGGACAGTTTCTGCTCGACTCTGAGGCCAGTCTCAAGGGCATTGTTGCGAGCACGCTGGAAATGTCACCACCCAGCGCAGCAGCCTCCAGCTTTCATGAGGCGGATGGGAAGATCGTCGAGATCAACAACCAAGACGTAACAATTGCCCTTGGTCCGTTCAAGACGCTGGGCATGCCGGGTATGACCATGACCCTCCCATTGGCTGACCCTGCTCTCATTCAAGGTCTCAAGACTGGCGAGAAGGTTAGGGTCTCGGTTAGCCAAACCGATGATGGTTTGCGCGTTGAACACCTGGAAAAACTAGGGGGCCAGCCATGATCGCCGCCCTGATTCGCTGGTCAGTGGCAAACCGCTTTCTGGTGCTGCTGGCGACGATCTTCGTCACGGTTTGGGGCGTCTGGTCGGTTCAGAGCACACCCATCGATGCATTGCCAGACCTTTCCGATGTTCAGGTGATTATCCGCACCCCTTATCCGGGACAAGCGCCGCAGATAGTTGAGAACCAGGTGACCTATCCGTTGGCCACCACCATGCTCTCGGTGCCGGGGGCTAAGACCGTACGCGGCTATTCCTTTTTCGGCGACAGCTTCGTGTACGTGTTGTTCGAAGACGGCACGGACTTATATTGGGCCCGCTCGCGGGTGCTGGAATACTTGAGTCAGGTCCAAAGCCGCCTACCGGCTTCCGCCAAACCGTCCTTGGGACCCGACGCCACAGGCGTGGGCTGGATCTATCAGTACGCACTGGTGGATCGCAGTGGCGGACACGACTTGGCGCAACTGCGCGCCTTGCAGGACTGGTTCCTCAAGTTCGAACTCAAGACCCTACCGAATGTTGCGGAAGTGGCCACCGTGGGCGGCATGGTCAAGCAGTATCAGGTGCAGCTCGACCCACTGAAACTGGCCAACCTAGGCATCACTCAAGCAGCGGTGACTGAGGCTATCGGCAAGGCCAATCAGGAAACCGGTGGTGCGTTACTGGAGATGGCGGAGACCGAGTTTATGGTGCGCGCTTCCGGTTACCTGAAGACGCTCAATGACTTTCGTTCGATTCCGCTCAAGCTCGGTGCCGGCGGGGTGCCGGTGACCCTCGGCGACGTGGCAACGATCCAGTTGGGCCCGGAGATGCGTCGTGGTATCACCGAGCTCGACGGCGAGGGTGAGACTGTCGGCGGCGTGGTTATTCTGCGTAGCGGCAAGAACGCTCGTGAGACCATTGCGGCGGTCAAGGCCAAACTGGACGACCTGAAAAGCAGTTTGCCGGCGGGGGTGGAAATCGTCACCACCTATGACCGCAGCAAACTGATCGATCGCGCCGTCGAAAACCTCAGCTACAAGCTACTCGAGGAGTTCATCGTCGTCGCGTTGGTCTGTGCAGTATTCCTCTGGCATCTGCGTTCATCCCTGGTGGCAATCATCTCCTTACCGGTGGGGGTGCTGATTGCCTTCATCGTTATGCGTTACCAAGGGATCAACGCCAACATCATGTCCTTGGGCGGGATCGCCATCGCCATCGGCGCCATGGTCGATGCCGCCGTGGTAATGATCGAGAACGCCCACAAAAAGATTGAGGCCTGGCATGTGGCCCATCCAGGGGAAGAGTTGAAGGGCGAACGTCACTGGCATGTGATAACCGAAGCGGCGGCGGAGGTGGGACCGGCGCTGTTCTTCTGCCTGCTGATCATCACCCTGTCATTCATTCCAGTGTTCACCCTAGAGGCCCAAGAGGGTCGTCTATTTGGTCCATTGGCCTTCACCAAGACCTATGCCATGGCTGCGGCGGCAGGACTATCGGTAACCCTGGTGCCGGTGCTGATGGGCTACTGGATTCGTGGACGGATCCCCAAAGAGGACCGGAATCCTCTGAACCGCTGGTTGATCAGGATCTATCAACCGGCCCTGGATGCGGTGTTACATCGGCCCAAAGTCACCCTGTTGATCGCTTTATTGGTCTTCCTTAGCGCGTTGTGGCCGATCTCCCGTTTGGGTGGCGAATTCCTCCCTGCGCTGGACGAGGGCGATTTACTCTATATGCCTTCGGCTCTGCCGGGATTGTCGGCGCAGAAAGCAGCGCAGTTGCTGCAACAGACTGACCGTCTGATCAAGACAGTACCCGAAGTTGAACACGTCTTCGGTAAGGCCGGCCGCGCTGAAACTGCCACCGACCCCGCGCCGCTGGAGATGTTCGAGACCACTATCCAGTTCAAACCTCGCGAGCAATGGCGTCCTGGTATGACCCAGGAAAAATTGGTGGAAGAGCTGGATCGAGTGGTACGGGTCCCTGGCCTGACTAATATCTGGATACCACCGATCCGCAACCGCATCGACATGCTCGCCACCGGGATCAAGAGTCCGATCGGAGTAAAAATTGCCGGCAGCAACTTGATGGAGATCGATGCAGCCACGCAGGCCGTCCAGCGCGCGGCCAAGGACGTGCCCGGTGTCAGTTCGGCACTGGCCGAACGATTAACCGGTGGGCGTTACGTCGATGTGGATATCGACCGCAAAGCCGCTGCCCGCTACGGATTGAATATCGCTGATGTGCAGTCGATCGTGGCCGGTGCTATTGGCGGTGAGAACGTTGGCGAGACCATTGAAGGGCTCGCACGCTTCCCTATCAACGTACGTTATCCCCGTGAGTGGCGTGACTCGCTCGGCGCCCTGGAGCAATTGCCAATCTACACCCCTTTGGGGAGTCAGATCACTCTTGGTACCGTGGCGAAGGTCAAAGTCAGTGAAGGCCCGCCGATGCTCAAGAGCGAAAATGCCCGACCTTCCGGATGGGTGTATATCGACGTGCGTGGCCGGGACATTGCTTCCGTGGTTGCCGATCTGCGTCGGGTTGTGAGTGAGCAGGTCAAGCTGCAGCCAGGCATGAGCCTGAGTTACTCGGGACAGTTCGAGTTTCTTGAACGAGCCAACGCACGGCTCAAACTGGTGGTGCCCGCCACGCTGCTGATCATTTTCGTACTGCTGTACCTGACGTTTGCCCGATTCGACGAGGCTTTGCTGATCATGGCCACCTTGCCGTTCGCCCTTACCGGTGGGGCGTGGTTCCTCTACCTGCTGGGATTCAACCTGTCGGTGGCTACTGGCGTCGGTTTCATTGCTCTGGCGGGTGTTTCTGCCGAATTCGGTGTGATCATGCTGCTCTACTTAAAAAACGCCTGGGCCGAGCGTGTAGAGGCCGGCGACAGTACTGAGCGTGGACTAATCGCAGCGATTAGCGAAGGAGCCGTGCAGCGTGTTCGACCCAAGGCCATGACCGTAGCCGTCATCATTGCTGGCCTGTTGCCGATCCTATTGGGTAGCGGTACCGGTAGCGAAGTAATGAGCCGCATTGCCGCGCCCATGGTCGGTGGCATGGTTACCGCGCCCTTACTGTCCCTGTTTGTTATTCCGGCAGCTTACCGCTTGATGCGCCGCCGGCGCCTCGCTGTTGAATCTAAACTCTCGCAAGGAAGCGGACTATGAAGTAATCGTGTCCGCCACTGCTGCACGGCTCCTGGTTGCATGCGCAATATCATCCAGCGGTCTGGCTTTCTGATTGGACAGAGGACGGGCCTTATAATCAATCCGGGATCGAACTCTATCGGCAATGCGCCAAAACACAGCTGATAGAGATCGACGCCGGAGGCTAATAAGTCCTTCTCGATGCGGATAGGTTGTAAGAACGAAGGCATATTTCTTCTTAGGCAAACCCGGAGGAATGTATGGAAATGTCGGGCTTGATCGATTTACTCGTTGGTAAAGGAAACAGCTTGATCGGCAGTGTTCTGAGATGCCGAAGCGGTGTCGTTTGTTGAGGCGCATTTTCCGGGCAAAGCGTATTGCCTGGTAGCTGACTGGACCGTGATCGATGTGTCCGTTTCTGACGAGCAAACCAAAATGCTTGCGCCATGATGCTACCTATAACCCGATCACCAGCAACGGTGCGTTGGGCGAAGTCACGCTCTTAAACGGCAGTGCCAAGCAGGTCTTGCCGCTGGAACCCTCCGGCGACAACGCGATGTTGGCCGAAGGCTCTTACCAAGCCGCAGCAGGCAGCAAAGCTGGGCTCAGACTGACGTTTCCCGGCAAGTCGGCTGAGCTGTTTCGCTTCGTCTTACCGTAAGCAATAACTACTTTTTCCGTAGTGCTCAATGCCGAGTAGTTGATCATGATCAATGAGCGACTGGTTGCAACGGCGCAGCATGGTAGGCAGGCGATTGCTCGCCGAACAACAGTCGCAATAGTCACTGTTTTGCTAAAAGGATCAGCGCTCATGCTCAAGTTCAAACTGCTTTTGGCGTCCAGTCTCGCTCTGGCTTTAAACGTAGCGCTGGCAGCACCAGTTGGCACCGTGTACACGGCCAATGAGCGCGACAGTTCGATCAGCCAAGTCAGGCTCGACACGGGTGTGGTCAAAACGCTGGCCCTGAATATTGCACCGCATAATTTACAAATCAGCGCCGATGGACGCTTGCTACTGGTGGTGGGCATGCCTACGCATGCTGAACATCAAACAGGAGCCATGAAGGCGGGTGAGTTGTTGGTGTTCAGCACTGCCACGCTAGATAAACCGGCCTTTAGCCTGCCGGCGGGGCAACATCCTGCCCACGTGGTGACTGACCTGAGCGGACAGCGGGCTTTCGTTAGCGACTCTTCCGCTAATCTGGTGCGGGTGTTTGACCTACAAGCACGCACTCAGCTCGGCACTGTCAAGACCGGTAGTTTCCCCCATGGTTTACGCCTGAGCCCGGATGGCAAGATGCTGTATGTCGCCAATATGCGCAGTGGCAGCGTATCAGTAATCGATACCGCAACGCTGAAAGAAGCCACGCAAATTGCCGTTGGTAACGGCCCCGTGCAAGTCGGCTTCGCCCCAGATGGACAGCAGGCCTATGTGTCGCTGAGCGCGGAGAACAAGCTCGGAATCATCGATACGAAAAAACAACGCTTGATAGGTAAAGTTGCCGTCGGCAGAACGCCGATTCAGATGTATGCCACGGCAGATGGTCGCCAGGTCTACGTAGCCAATCAGGGCAGCAGCAGTGAGCCGGATGACCGCATCTCGGTGATTGACCCGCAGACCTTGAGCGTTGTCGCCACCCTGACCACCGGTAAGGGCGCTCACGGCGTGGCCATCAGCAGCGACGGCGCTTATGTATTTGTTAGCAATATCGAGGCCGGCACCTTCTCTGTGATCGATACTGCCAGTCGCACAGTGGTGGCCAGCCATAAAGTCGGGGCCGGCCCCAATGGCATTAGCTACCAAGTGCCCGAGTGAGCCGCAAACGACCGCTGGTTTGTGCTGCCGGGCTGCGGCAACCGAGTTTGACGGTCCAAAGACTTGTGTGAAAATCTCGAAGGCAGCAATTGGTCGCTCTCTGCCGGCCATGGCCAAGAAACGTACTGGTCGAATCCGATGCAAATGGCTGGTCAGGTCAAATGCAAACGGGTGGTCAAGTCAGTGCAATTACCCATCAGCAGATCAAAAGAACCTAGCTAGCAGATTTCCCAAGCGGGGCAAACACAAGTACTGACAACAGAACGTCCCGCCCTTATGTCAATCCACATAAAAAAAGGCGCCACTAGGGCGCCTAAGCCGCCTCCCAAACCAAAGGAGAAACAAGGAGACGGGGTGTATCTGGTAATCGAACAATTGGTGCCGCAGGTTTGCGCTGGTTAAAGCAGTTGCAGTGGGTACTCGACAATCAGTCGGACCTCATCCAAATCAGATTCGAAATCGGTAGCACGCGTGGTTGCTTGGCGAACACGCAGAGACATGTCCTTCAGAGAGCCTGACTGGATGATGTACTTAGCCTCAATGTCTCGCTCCCAACGCTTTTGGTCTTGCAAGGGCGCTCCATCTGCTCCGCGACGCATGTACACGCTGTTCGCGTTGGAATAATCAGCGTCCCACCCCTTCGCGTAGCGAGTCATGAAGCTTAGGCCCGGAATGCCGAAAGCTTGCATATCCAGGTCGTAGCGTAGCTGCAAGGATTGCTCTTTCGGTGAGTTGAAGTCGCTGTACTGGATGGAGTTATCCAGAAAAATCGAGTCCGATTGGCGCAGGTAATCGAAGTCGTCATTGCCGTTGCTGCGCTGATAGCCAACGGTCACCGTGTGGACGCCGAATTTGACCCCGGTTTTGCCGCTCCAGATATTGTTATCAAAGCTGCCTAGGAGTTTTTTACCCTCGTCGACCGCGCGGTAGTAATTAAATCCACCGATCAACGCGACGTTGTCTGAGAGCGGATAACTAAAGGAAGTGCCAGCGTAATACTGATTCCAAACGTCCTTAAATTGGCTGGAGTAAAGACTCACACCAACATGCTCATTAACGGTGTAATCGCCCCCTAGGTAAGCAATCCACGGAGCATCAACAGCACCGGCATAGAAAGTCGAAAAGCCGTCACGCATGCTGCTCGAATTGGGTTGGCTCATCGCATGCAGCCGGCCCCCCTGAATAGTCAGGTCTTTAATGCTTGTATTGGTAACCGTTGCCCCCCTAAAGCTCTCTGGCAGCAGTCGAGAATCGCCATATGCCACGACAGGCGTGGATGGAAAGACGTCACCTACTTTGACCACCGTATCCATAAAGCGAGCCTTCGCGACTCCGCCTACTTTTGAGTAAGAGTCTTCAGGTTGGCCTTTGCTGTTATAGGGCATGACATCCACTGAGCTTCTAGCCCCCGAGCGTCCATCACCCGAATCAAGCTTGAGTCCTACCATTGCAAATGCATCAATGCCGAACCCGACGGTGCCTTGGGTAAAGCCCGACTCAAAACGTCCAATAATCCCATGAGCCCATTCTTCAGCGTAGCCATTGCCTGTAGGACTTGACTGGCCCTTTCGATAGTCACGATTGAAATAGAGATTACGATTGAGAAGACTAAAGGTGCTCCCTTCAATGAACCCCTCAGGCTTTTGCTCAACGGCCACTGCAACTTGCCCCATGCTCATGCCAAGGGCAATGAGAGAAAGACCATAAAAGCTTTTATTGTTCATTTAACACTCCAGGCTTTAGCTTGGCAGAGTTTCTTTATGAAATATTTTTATCATTATAAAAAAGCCACCGGCACGTAGAGATTTCCTCTAAGTGCCGGCAGACATAATTTCATACAAAAGATAACTCCAGCGTGACCTGAAAATTACTTCTATGTCAGCGACCAGTAAGCATGCTTAAAAAGCCTAATGAATGATCTGACTGACGTAGATATGACCTTTAGGGGTTAGCTTCCGTGTGGGCAGTTGGTACCCATAATCTTGTACTCAACGGTATTAAGCCTGCCCGCCGTGTCTTCATAGGTCATGCGCGAAGGCGCAACACCACAGGTTTTGTTGGCTTGCGTGACACTGACCACCTTCTGAATATCGAGGTTCATACCATATTCATAATGAACAATCTCAGGGATGGCCTTACCATTTTTCAAGGCATATTGCTCCATCGCCTGTTGGTTTTCTTGCATCATCCGACCGTAAACGCGGTCACCTCCGCCTTCAGCCATGGCCAATGACGACAAGGTCAAAATAGTGACGGCAAAAAGTGCTTTGAGTGTTTTCATGATTATCTCCTGGTTCTCACTAACTTCTGAATAGAGCATAACCACTGAAGCCTTTCAGAAAGCTGCCGCGAATATTACTTATGTGTAAGCTTTCCCCCTTTCCCCCTTTCCCCCTTTCCCCCTTTCCCCCTGTACTTGTGAACGCAACTCTTAGGAGTTTAATTTTTTGGCGGAGCACGTTGTATCGTACCAGCATCAGAACTCGCTCGAATTCCATATTGAGTATCTACGAGCCTCTTATTCGAAATTACATATCCCCATAGCGAACGACTTCACTTAGTCGCTTTTTATCTGTCATGACTGACCGCTTCACGGTCAGTTGCCGTCCTTCGCGACAGAAAACAAACGGCCAACAGCTGCCGGTCAGGAAGGCAATCGGCAAGCCATCAGTCAGTCATTCGAAGGCCGGGTATACTTCCTCATCGTAGGTATCTTCACGAACCGACAAACACGTACGATGGCACCACCATCCCTCCCTATAGAATATTTACAGAGCCCCAGAGCGTGCCGCTGAACTGCCCTCTGATTGAATTGCCCCTGACTCTGTAGACACAAATGACTGGCAGCTATGGGTTCCGGTCCAGGCAGCTCTGGCTGATCTGAAGGATCTAGCAATCATCGTGAAGTACCGAATTCAATAATAAGCAAGAATCTCTGTTCGAAAGCTTGACGAGATATCCAGTTCGTAGAGGCCTTTTCTCTCTACATCCCCTACGAACGATATTTCACCCTCTACTTGAGGAACTCGCCGGTGTATCGAAATTTCAGTTGAGCCATCGAAGGGTGCGTCGAGCTCACTATTTTTTGTCCATGCAAGACGCGAGCTGGCGCCTTGAACATAATCTAGAACGGCCAGATCCTCTGGAAGATCCTCGGCAATCCGCTGGGAGAATTGTTGCAAAAGGGGCTCTGCAAGCGCATATAGCCATGCATGCTCATCAATATCTCCCATGCGTCTCAACACCCGACCCAGCACCTGCCGGTAATGTAGTTCTGTGCGAATCCTACTGAGGTAGCAGCAAACCTGCAGTCTTGGAATATCGGTGCCCTCGCTAATCATTCCCACGGCCACGATCCAGCGATCATTGCTATTGCGAAACTTATCAATAAGCCCTTGAGCCCCAGGAGTCTGGTTTGTGACGACCAGACAACTTTCACCGCGGGCCCTCAAAATAGAGGCAATCTGATTGGCATGCCGGACGTTAGTCGCTACCACCAAGCCTGCGGCATTTGGGGTGACCTTCCGGATCTCATTTAGCCGTTCACTGCCCAATTCGATGGTCTGCTGAACGATCTCATCGTTAGAGAGTAAGTCCTCAAAATTAACGGGAGACTCAGTGAGGAGTTGAGCAATACTGGGATATACAACGTCCGTTGAGCTGTTACCCACTTGCTCTGTCAGCCTTATCGCATTGTTATCGATCAGCACGATACGGGGGGGACGGCATACCTTGTCTGATATCGCCTCTTCGATGCCGTAGCGAAAGTCACAGATCAAGCGGCCCTCCGGATTTGAGTACCTTGCCAATGCGATGGCTCTCTCATCCGACCGCCAAGGTGTGCCTGACAACGCAAGGGTATAGGCAGCTCTGTCTTGAATCCTCTGTAAAATGATCTGCCCCCAAGAATTGCTTAAAAGGGGGTCATGGCCCGCACAGTGGTGGATCTCATCGAAGACTGCGAAGACTCGATATTTATCAAGCAACCTCCAGAATTCCTCACCTTGATGATGCATGCCTTGATAAGTGGTAGCGACACCAACAGAGCCTAATAGGCCATCAAACTGGCGGTTTAACACGCCTGAAAATGTTTTCCTCAATCCCTCTGCTACTTGGCAGGACGGGGCAAAACAGAGCACAAGATCAATCTCACCGGTGAGCAATAGTTGACGGGCGATCTCCGCCGCCATTCTACTTTTTCCCGCACCAGGGGTTGCTTGGCAAAAGAAATGCGGAGAATGCTTATAACGAGACAAAGCAGCATCAACGCATGCAGCCTGCCAGGCGCGCAGAGAAATACTCATGCGGCTAGCGACTTTAAGGTCTTCTCGACAGCCTTTAGGTGACCAAGAAGCCGAGAGCTTCGATCGCGGGCCTCAACGTAATTATCTTCAACCCAGACTTTCAGTTCTGGCATTTCATTCAAGAGCTGTTTATACCGCTCAGCCTCGCCCATCGATGTGAGCAAATCCAACCGAATTTCTTTGGCTAGCGTCTCAAGCCGTTGGGTAGGCGCTTCAACCGGTTTAAGAATACCCGCGGTAGGGTTTTGCCCTAGCAGAGGGGAACAACTCATGAAATTGCAGTCGACGAGTTCAACTGAGAGAAGCTCTGGCTTGTCTAGCACGTGAAAGACCTGTCCTCGTTTTCGACGCACTTCGTCCTGCCGAATCCAGCCGACATGCTTCAAGCGACGGACCTGCTCATATACATATTTCCAGAGCTCACCGAGACCGATATCTGATGGGGCTATTTTCTGAGCGTAGGCATCACGAAGGTCGAGAGTGGTGAATCGTTGGAGTTTCCCTTCCTGGAGTAACTCGAAGATGTGCCTGTTTAACTTAAATGTAGCCGGTTTCATGCAGGCACCTAGGAATGCAAATAGCTATACAAATGCGGATTATAATCCGTCGCTACCTAGTCCGCAAACGACGGATAGTTTCGCCTTGAGTAAGTCGAGGCGGTTATGCAGCAGTTGGCAAAGGATCTCGGGCAGAACATCCGTGAGCGAAGGATATCGGTAGGCCTATCTCAAGATGCTTTAGCGCACGTATGTATGATGGATCGCAGTTATGTCGGTAGGATCGAGAGAGGCGAAGTCAACCTTACGATCGAGAAGCTCTACCGCATCGCATACCAACTGGATTGCCAACCACACACGCTGCTGCCATACATCAGTCGTTAGAGCCCTAACTCTAGATCGACCCTTCTCCGAAGAAGCACTGAACCGATTTTCGCAAGGCTCGCCGATGGATCGAGGGGGATGCTTGCACTGGTGTTTGGCGGGCTGAAATCAGCTTGCTGCTATCCCGTAGCTGTTAGCCATGGCCTGAGTACCTAATTGGCCAGAGTGGCCCAAAAATTCGAGGTTAGAGGGCTGTGCGCGAAGGGATACTGCGCTAACCTCGCCGGATTGTAACGAGCATGTGTGCCCGTTACCGCATTGAGGAAGGAACCTATGCGCATCGAGTCGATCACGGTATCTGGCTTTCGCTGTTTCGGCCCGAATGAGATTGCAATCCCAATCTCAGATGAGGTCACCACAATCGTTGGTCCTAACGCTGCGGGTAAAACTGCGCTTCTTCAGGCTATGTCGAAGATGTTTGGGGTCACGCGGGCGCAGCGCACCGTATCATTCTCGGACTTCCACCTCGCCCCCGGAGAGGATCCTGAGAGCCGCGATTCCAAAGAACTCTACATAGAGGCGCTTATTGCCTTTCCAGAGTTGCTGGACGGGTCTGCAACCCCAGAAACCATCGCCCCTTCATTTCGGCACATGCTGATTACGAGAGCGGCCCAAGCGCCCGTTTGCCGAATGCGGCTTGAAGCACAATGGGACGACGATGGTACGCTTGAGGGAGAGGTATCACAGAATCTCTATTGGATCGATAGCCTGGATAAGGAGCCCGCAGAGGACAAATGCCAACCAGTGGCTGTAACCGATCGGGGTCTTATACAACTTTATTACACCCCAGCTAGCCGGGATGCCGCCGGCCAAATCCGTGCAACTGCCGGTACCCTGGCCGCCCGACTCCTAAGGGCTATTGAATGGTCCTCCGAAACCGAAGACAAAGTGCAAGAGGCGACTGAGAGTCTGACCGCTGCGTTTGAAGGCGAGTCTGCGATCACCGCAATCACCGAGGCTCTGCAAACACGCTGGGCAGACCTGCATGACGACGTTTCCAATACCAAGCCTAGGCTCAGTCTGGTGAGCCGACGGTTTGAGGAAGTGATCAATAAGATCGCGGTCATATTTGAGCAGGGACCTGACGGGCGAGAAAGAGGTATTGAAGCCCTCAGCGACGGACAGCAGTCGCTATTTTATTTTGCATTGGCCGCCGCCGTTTTTGACCTAGAGCGCGAGGTTGTTGAAGGTTCTGTGGCCGGATTTAGAGAGGATGCACTCCATACTCCCGCGCTCACACTGTTTGCTCTTGAGGAACCTGAAAACCATCTTTCACCCTACTTCCTTGCTCGAATCATCCGCCAGGTTAGATCGTTGACTGAGGCCAGCGGGGCGCAGGCCATAATTACGAGCCATTCGCCAGCAGTCCTTAGCCGCGTCGAGCCAAGCGAGGTCCGTTACTGTCGCTGTAGCGCAAAGACGCGCGTATCTACTGTGAAGCGAATTGAGCTGCCGGCTGATGATGTTGAAGCCAGCAAGTTCGTACGTGGTGCCATCTTGGCCTATCCCGAGCTTTACTTCGCGCGGTTTGTCCTGCTCGTTGAGGGTGACTCGGAAAGGATCGTCCTCCCTCATCTCGCCGAGGCACTTGATCTTCTCATCGACCCAGCTTTCGTCGCGATCGTCCCTCTCGGCGGACGACACGTCCAATATTTCTGGCGCTTACTTAAGAGTCTAGGTATTCCTTACGCAACTCTCTTGGACTTGGATCTCGGCCGCGATGGTGGTGGTTGGGGGCGAGTGAAAACAGCGATTGAGAAGCTTATTGAATTCGGCGCACCCAAGGCCAAATTGCTACAAACCACCACCGGCGTTTTGACCGACGCAGCATTGCTCGGGATGCATGGTTGGAACAATTCATCAGATCACTCCACTCAGTTGAGCTGGATCAATAGGCTGAAGGAATACGGGGTTTACTTTTCGGCTCCGCTCGACCTTGATCTGGCGATGCTAGATGCTTTCCCCGATGACTATGCGGCCGTGATCCCTAAAGGGGGTGGTCCACGTATGGCCGCTGACAAGGCTGCGGAGGTTGTGCTGGGGACGTCAGGTCCGGGACTTTCGATATATACGGGACCCTATGAGAATTACCCACCATTGTTTCCGAATTATCGGTACCACTTTCTCACCCACAGCAAGCCAGCTACACATCTGGCGGCATTGACACGCATTAGCAAGGCGAGTCTGATCGCAGAAATGCCAGCAGTTCTAGCCGAAGTTGTTCGACATATTGCCAACTCCTTAAGGCGAGACTAATCATGGCCGTTTCGTCACGCCGAATACGTCCCGAGGACTGGAAGCCCGTAGGAGTGAAAGCTCTAGAGGCGAATGCGCTGAAGGTGGCTCGTTCGCGAAAAAATCGGTCCGTTATTGCGGGTCCGGGTGCTGGCAAGACAGAACTGCTCGCGCAGCGCGCCGCCTTTCTCCTTCAAACTGATGCGGCCCCATCTCCTCGGCGCATTCTAGCTATTAGTTTCAAGCGCGATGCTGCGTCAAATCTGGCAGCACGCGTACGTCAGCGCTGCCACCACACCCACGCGAGCCGCTTCGACTCCATGACGTTTGATGCGTTTGCAAAAGGATTGGTCGACCGCTTCGGTCAGGCATTGCCTGACCGCTGGCGGCCAAGACCCGACTACGAGATCGCGACTCACAATGAACGAGATTTTCGCGAGTTTCTCCATGACCTTCCAACGCCGCCTTCGATAGTTGGAACGAAAAATGACGTGCGTGAGATTGGGCCAAAAATATTTGAGCGCCGGCACCTGGCCGGCTTACCGCTGCCTGTTGACGGATGGCCAGCCCCAACTGTCGCAGAATGGGCGGCAGATGCGTTCTGGAAAATGTCGCTCCACGACGGCGGCAAAAGTGTGCTGTCCTTCGCGATGATTGGCCGTCTCGCTGAATTGCTGTTGCGAGTCAATCCGATGGCGCGGGATGCCCTGCGCCTCACTTATTCGCATTTGTTCATGGACGAATTCCAGGACACCACAAGGGTTCAGTACGATCTGGTCAGCACGATTTTTCGAGGCACAGAAACCATCGTGACTGCTGTCGGAGATAACAAGCAGCAGATCATGCGTTGGGCAATGGCGATGGATGATCCTTTTTCTGCCTTCGATGCCGATTTCGAAGGTGTCCGGACTTCGCTCTTCAACAACTACCGATCTTCGCCGGAGCTAGTACGTATCCAGCACGTGTTGGCCCAGGCCTTAGACGCACGAGCTGTACAGCCGGTATCTCAGACTGATGGCACAATTGACGGGGAAAGTTGCTCAATTCTCGATTTCGCAAGTCCGAAAATTGAAGCGCGTCAGTTGGCACGATCAGTAGCGACATACATTGCCGATCTGAAACTGGCTCCTCGAGATTTCGTCATCCTGGTTCGACAAAAGGCGGGAGAGTATGCCGAACTTTTAGAACCTGCTTTCGCGAGCGAAAATCTGGCGCTGCGTAACGAAGCTGGAATGGTCGGCAAAGTAATGCTGCAAGAGCTGATGGCCGAGGAAATCTCAAAGTTGCTGGTCACCGTTCTCCGCCTCGCAATGACTCCGCGAGCTGGTGGTTATTGGTCGAGCTGCCAGAATTGGCTCGCTTCAATGAGAGGGATCGATGTCGATGACGCAATCAGGCAGAGTAGGCTCGCTCGTGAGTTGGATACCTATACAACCGAACTTGCTGCACGTTACTCGCATCCCCCAAAAAGCAAGGCGGCCTCACGCGCACTTGTTGACGACATCCTAAATTTCGTGGGTCCAGAGCATGTAATACGCTCCAACCCCGCCTATGACCAGGGAACCTGGCTAGACAAAGTGCTAGACGCGACCGCGGAACATCTTCTGTCCACCTCGCTCCACAGTACGGACTGGTCCTACGCCCTCGACATGTACGAAGGCGTCCACGCAGTTCCATTGATGACGATCCACAAGAGCAAGGGCCTTGAGTATCACACCGTCATTTTTGTCGGACTGGATGACGGCGCGTGGTGGAGTTTTTCCCAGGATGAAATTGAGGCGACAGCAGGATTTTTTGTGGCTTTCACCCGGGCCAAGCAGCGGGTCATATTTACTTACTGTGCCTCGCGTGGCACACGAACAAAAATTGCGACCCTGTACGAGCTGCTTACTAAAGCCGGGGTCCAAATTACGTCCGGATCGAATTGATGTTTCTAAGCGAGACTTCAAAGTAAGAGTATCGTGGCTATGAACTGTCTTCGGCAGTGTCGGCATGAGCAGGCTCGAAAATTCAAGGCACCTTGAGCAATATCATTCGGCTATTATGATTAAAAGCGTGTTCAGCCCTCTAAACCGCCTTTGTTGATCCAGTTGATTCAGAAATAAGGATTTTCGATGCCCGCCACAGCTTCGTTGCTGTCGACAGTTCTTTTTCTATCGCAATCTGCGCAAGCGCATGCTGCTCGTTCGAGCGGCGTTTTTGTCGTGGATTCTCGAAAAACGCCAGAGAGTTTTTCATGAATTACTTTACCGACACTGCCGTTAACATTTTAGGCAACAGTAAGCTGCGGACGCCTCAAATCGAAGCCTACATGAAGGCCCAAGAGCATTTTGCAAGCAATCCTGAACAGGATGCGCTGATCGTGCTGCCTACGGGCACGGGCAAATCAGGGCTGATTTCCATCGTGCCGTTTGGAATGGCGAAAGGGCGTGTCTTGATCATCACCCCTGGTCTTGTGACCAAGCAGAGCATTCGGAAGACCCAAGACCTCTTGGAAGACAATTTCTGGATTAACTTTGATGTGATCTTCAGTGGAAATGACCTGCCCGTCACCTGCGAATTCAGCTCGCTGACGCTTCAGCGCAGCCTGGAGCAAAGCCATATCGTTTACTCCAATATTCAGCAAATTCACAGCGACCGCGCTACGTGCCTGACCAGGCGAGTCCCGCCCGACTTCTTCGACCTGATCATCGTCGATGAAGGGCATCACGCGCCGGCTGACACTTGGCAAAAGACACTTGGCTACTTCGCCAAGGCTAAAAAACTTTTTGTAACTGGAACCCCATTTCGTGGTGACAACCAGGAAGTGCCCGGAAAGCTGATTCACAAAACGCCACTGTCTGAGGTGATGAGGGACCGCTACGTCAAATGGCTCAGGAAAGAAACGGTCAATGCTCATGAGCTCTATTTCACGTTGGCTGACCAGCCAGGCGTTAGGTTATCAAAGGAGGAAGTGCTGGGTTTCAAAGACCCTGAGTGGGTCCAGCGTAGCGTTGCATTGTCCAAAGAGTGCTCATTGGACGTGATTGACCAGAGCATTCACAACCTCACGGAGCTGAAGAAATCATCACCTGAAGTGCCTCACAAAATCCTTGCTGTGGGCTGCAGTATTGCCCACGCCGAGGATTTACGTACTTGGTACGAGGCCAAAAATTTAAGAGCGGCGATTGTTCATAGCTACATGGAACAGCCGGACATCGATGCAGCTTTTAGAACGATCGATAACAATCAGTGCGACGTGGTCATCTCAGTGAACATGCTGATGGAAGGCTATGACCACAGGTACCTTACGGTTCTTGCGCTTTTTCGGCCCTATCGAAGCCTGAATGCTTTCGCTCAAATCGTCGGCCGGGTGCTACGCGCAATCCCCCCAGAGGAAATCACTGCGTTCGAGATTGATAACAACGCCGTTGTGATCTACCACGAGGAAACCGGTCTGGATGCGATGTGGAGCTCGTTTCAGAAGGAGGTTGATCGAGCAAAACATCAACGCACCAAGGAATACACAATCACTGACGAGGAATACGTTCGAAGAGAGGAGTCCCTGGCGGGTGTTGGATCCTCCGAAGCGTTTGTGAGCGATCAGGACTCCTATTTGGAAGACTTGGACTTCAACAAGATTTTCTCTGACAAGCGAGCTGAAATCGATGCTTTTGCGGCCCAGAAAGTCAAAGAATTGCCGGGCATAGAGGGTTACGACGCTGACGTGCTTGCACAGTTGACGAACGTCATCCGAAACGCCGAGATGAAGAAAGCCGCCCAGGTCATCGACCCGACACTCATGGAAAAGCGACCAGAGATCGCGCGGAAGCAGCTTCGAGAGATTCTTACAAAAAAGGCCCAAGATGAAGTTGCCACGCTGCTCAGCGACTTAGGGGTCGACGATAAAAGCTCTACTCTTTATCGGAAATTCGCAGCTCACGTTCCGATGGCAAAGCCGAATACGCCCAACGACGGTATACTGGTGAGCTTTATCAATACCAAGCTTGCTAAGAAGTACGGCAAGGTTGCTGAGCGTGATAATAGCTCGCTTTCCGAGTCGATCTCGCACGTGGAAGTAGTCATCGCTGAACTGAGGAAAATGCTGAGATGAGCCTCGAATCTATCAAATTACTCGTTGACGAACTGACGACTCTCCATATCAGCCGAGGCGTTCAGCCTAGCGACCTCATCGACAACCTGTTCGAAGACGCTTACGTCGAATCAGCATCCCGTAAGACATCGAATGGTGTGATATTTGAGATCACCTTTCTCGAGATCGATGAAAACGACTGTCCTGTGAAAGTGGCGATGCGATACACCTACGACAGTAGTCGCAACTTGGTGCTCATCGAACAGAAAGTCGCAAAGAAATACGCAATTCAGTGGGATCGTGCAGCCTCAATACGCCAACGAGTTGAAAGACTCGAAGCCATGCTGGCCACCAGTCTCCCACAAGAGAAAGTGACGGCCATACTTTCCACCATCCCAGACGATGTTGTGGCCATCTTTCCTCGTCTGAAGCTCGTCGCTTAGTCCAGGTATAACTGGACATATACCGCTCGGAGAGCGCCCCGTCCTGTGTGGCGCGATCGGGTGACCCGATGGAGTTCAATTACTCGCGTAGAGCATGGTTTTGACCGATTCTGGTGGTCAATAGTCAGGCTTCTAATCAATAGCGTTTGAACCCCCGAGCACCAGATTCCATTCACGAGCTTTCAACTCGCGACATGCTGAAGGTGATCCACCAAAGCAGCGTTGCGAAACAGCCGTCATCTGTGCCTCTGTCGCATAGCGAATCTCGGACCCATTTTCATCCAATAAGACGCCTCCGGCACCTCTCAACAGCGCATGACCAGCCACAACATCATGCGCTGAAACAGCGTAGAGAGAGATGCCGCAAATTCCGTCACCCACAGCCACTCTTGCCAGTCTGTACGCGATCGATGGCATTGCATGGAAATGTCCTGGAGCACACAGTTCACGATTGAGTTCTGCCTTTGTCACCGCAGCTGCACTCACCATGATCGTGCTTTGATTCGAAAGCTGTTTATTTTCGAGGCGTACAGACACAGCTCGACCGTTGCGAATCAAATGGGGGGTGCCCTCAGCCCAACCGATGCAGTCGGGGCGCCCCTCAGAAGTCACTGGTGCGTATACGACCCCCATCACGGGAATGGTGTTATGCAGTAGCCCCACTGATATCGCTGATCCCTTCATGCCATTCAAAAAATCACTGGTGCCATCGTTAGGGTCTACAACCCAACACCACGACTGTCCTGTCAGAACATGCCCGGTCTCTTCGCCCCAAAAATCGCAGTCGAACACGCTGAGAAGTTCTGGTCGCAAAAAACATTCTATTTCGACATCGATCGCGGCCTTGTCACCAATGCCTCGAGGACCCTCTGGAAGACTCCACTCGGCCGCGAGGAGAGCGCCTGCGTGTTGAACGATCTCTGTTACTTGAGCAAGTAGTTCAGAAAGATTTGGGCTAGGCATAAGGCTCCTCAAGGCTGATAAACCGCTCAGGGAATGTCTCTAAGGCTGCTGTGGTGCATGATAGGCATACCGATTGCAATTCGCATCGTCTATAGCAAGTCGTTCCATAAACGCCTACATCGATACCCCCAGGATCATCATGAGAAGACCAAAGAAGATACGTTTAAAGCTTAAGCAGATTGTCGAATACAGGCGGATAGCCCGCTCGGTTCTGGAAAAGCGGTCTCTCAAACAGAGCAGATTCTTGGAACGCGCAGCAAGCTTTGACCGAGATTTTGAGCCAGTTGGGGGCCTGGCTGGTGCAAGCAAACATTCACCTAAATGCATATCTTCAGAAGATATGGAGGCCTGACAATTCTCTCCAACCTCAGGGTCGGCATGCGACCTTCGAATTTTAAGCCAATGGTTAAGGAGGGGGCAAGCAATTCGGATCAGCTAATCGCTGTGCAAAGTACGTGAACGGCCACTCGACAATATCAACCCTGATCTCATTTACTTTTGATTTTGGTGTGCTAGTAGAAAACTGATAATTCCAAATAACGCTTGTTAGGCCGAGTGCTGAAGCTCATTTAGATATTCGGATATCGTATTCAACAGCTCATTAACTGATGATGAGGTAAATCCCGCTTTTATTTCTGCTTGGGCCATTTTGACAGTTTGTAGTAACGATGAAAGGTGCTCGCTGCGGATTGCCGCCTCCACAACTTCTTTTCTGTTGGATATATCCGAGAAAGCAAGATGTATGTAGTTGTCTAAAGAATTAATGTTTGTGTGACCTGTCCATTGTTGCACCTCACGTTTGAAGGATTCAGTGTTGATTAGTAAGTTCCTGAACTCATCAGAATTATTAAAGTCATGCTGAATAATCAATTTTATGAAATATTGAGTGATGAAGCGATGTCTGTACATGTGTGGAGATAAGCGCTCATTGATGCCAGCTAGTCCCGCCAACTCCGAGATCTCCTGTGTGATCGTATTTGGCATAAGGCCCTTTCCAGTGCGTGCACTGATAAACAGCATGCCATCGTCCTCAACTCCCAGAGATCTAATTTTTGGGAGTCGGTTAAATTCAATATAAGAGGCGATGAATTTCAAATCCGGAATTGAGATGGGCAAGTATCGATGATGGATTGAGTTTCCGCGCTTTTTCGCCGTCATCAATTTTAAGCCGATGGTTGGCTCATGAAGCGCTGCATATACATCATGCGTCGTTATCGAAACCAATTCAGAACGTCGGCAACCAGTATGGGCAAGTAGTTTAAGCATCACGAATCTACGCTTTCTGAGAAAAAGGTCCTCAGTACCAGCGGCTGCTTCGATAATGGCATTAGAATGAGCGTCAGTAATCGGGAATCTTTTTTTGTCAGGAGATGGCTCAGGAAATGAACGGTGATGCCAATAGTATTTGGTGATGCGCTTTCTTCCGTTCCCAATATCGATTTCAGCTTTTCTTTTTTCAGCTTTGATCACTCCATCTTTACCGACAAACTCATCTCTACCGGTGATTTTTCCGATATAGACCAGTAAGTCGATACAGTTTTTCCCTATCGTAAGTATTGAAGTTGTCGACCGAAGTGTGTGTGTTGTAGACAGTGATTTCTTGTCGTTAAGCAACGTCTGCATGAATAGTATAAAGAGGCTGTCGGTCATTTGCGCAACATCAATCGCGTTATCCGAACAAAAGCGCAGTAAATGGCTTATGTTGCCCGCATAGGTTTTTAATGTTCCGCCTTTGTTATTGCGAGACAATCCTTTTCTATAAAGAGAATGCATGTAGCAATTAGAGTAGTGACACCATGTGCCGTTAGGATAGCGAAGCATCGGGATGTACGAAGCTGGGTTGAAAATATATGTTTGATCGGAAAGTAGCGCTAAAGGTAGCTGAAAGTGTGCTGATGTCAAACGATAAAGTTTAGTCATTGGTCGTTACTCTGGAGTATTTCAATAGTGCATAAATTTCCGATTGTTGTTTCTCGCAGAGTTGAATATTTACTATATTGTTTGTCTTCTTGGCGTACGTTCTTGCCTGTTCCATGCTTGTTTCTAATGCGATGGTGTAGCAAAGAATTTCTTCGTTGAGAAACTGTATTTCTTTTTTAAGAGCAATGACGTCGTCTTTTAACGTTCTAGGTTTGTCTTGAGCAGAAATCAGAACCACTACTGGGGAACACGCTTTTAGTGCCGAAATTCTTGCATGATCCATAGCCTCAAAGCCTCCTGCAAGAAAGCAATCAGCACGGGTCTTCAACGTATTTAAAGAGCAAGGATAGATGTTTTTATCCGGAGCTGAGTGTCGAGCTAATGAGCCTTGTGATTTTAAGAAAGCTCCTATCGCTGATTTCTGATATTTGTGTGGATGAGAGGCAATATCGAGAAGTAAATTGTAAAGGTTGATAGTCGAATGAAGTTTTTTGTTCATATTGATTTTATCAGCTTGGTTACCAGCCTATAGGTAGTTACGTCGTCTATCTTGATAAAATGCGGCTCGACAGTTAGCGAGTGGTTTTCGATTAGTGTTTCCAAGTAGATTTCTACTTCTTGAGAATCCAGTATGGTAAATTCAGATGTTCCAAAATGTGAAAGTAGAGCTGCCGCGAGTTCATTGGATACCTCTTTATCGCCAGCCGCTAAGGAGTCTGCCAAATAAGCTGCTTTTACCCCGCGAAGTACTTCTCCAGGAGTGGCTTCAGTAATGTAATGATAGAGGTGTTCAAGATCCGCATGGCCCAAGAACCATCTTAATGTGTCGAGGCCACCAAATGAATTGCCCCAAAAAAATATCATCGAAAAGCCGCGCCTCAGTTGGTGCTGGCGGAAATAAAATCTTGATCCTTCGCTGTTTCGAGGTGCCTCAATGTAGTCGCAGAAAAAATCAATACTTCTATTGTAGGCAGGCGAATGTAAGCTCTTTTTTAGTCCTTTTGCATATCTGTCAGGCGGGGCGAACAAATATGTATACTCAATAATAAGTTTATTTTTGAGCAGCAGGCTTTGGAAGTTTTCCAATGTTTCAATAATGTGAACGCCGATACTTGGAATGGGTCTTTTTAAAATTTGTTTATTGGATAAAAATCCGGATTTTGCGTTAAAAAATATTAAATTTCGCTTTGAGTCATCAAGGCACTCAAACGGCATCAGGCTTTTAAGTTCCGATTGGCGCCGCGCCATCAGTAATCCGATGATCAATTGCGCTGCGCCATAATATACTCGTAACAGTTCCCACAGCCCCTCGTTACTGCGGAGCCTGTTAAAATACTCCTGAACTTTGTTTTCTCTAAGTTCTTTAGAGAGTTTTTTGCCAGCCAGCATCTTGGTGCTAAGACTCCAGCATTGGACTCCTAACCCAGCTAAACGAGGTGTGATAGCTTTGCGAACCCACCAATCCGAATCAGGATCGTTTACGCTCTCACCATACTTTGCTTGAGCAGCAATGACAGCAGAAGCAGATTGGAAAATGTCTTCTCCGTACTCGTAAATAAAATCGATAGCCTTCTGCAGCGCAGGTAATAGGATACTCGGCCTCAATGTCTTAAAACGCATGGTTTGCGCTAAATTTAGGTGCGCTTTCAAAGCACTCAAACTGAGCTTAGTAAAAGCATGACTGGGAATTTCAATTCCTAATTCTGGCAGTTTGTTTATCGCCATAAAAGTTGCATAATATTTGGTAAACTGTCGATCTGACATCGAGTCTTCATTTGCCGTACGAACGCCAACGACATTGTACTCAGTTGTCATCCCTGGATAAGGGGCCAGATTTAGCTCAGGTAAAGCACTTTTTATAGCGCCCCCCACAAGGGTATTTTTATAGATGTGTGATGCCAGTCGGGTGATGCTTACCGTTAACCTGTACCCCGAGCTGAGAATGGGGCTATAATAATCGTTCTCATGTAGCCATATTTTGACTTTAAGAGTTTCGCTTGGCGAAAGGCCATATGCTGTTTCATTTTGAATCATTAAAAAATAGAGATCGGGATTTTTTTCAGCGAAACGTGAGACAATCTGATCGCTACATTCACTGGATCTTCTTAGGAAATCGACCACAGTTTGTCGCCAGTTATAGACCCCTTCAGCAATTTTTTCCGAACTCGACAACTGATAAAAAAACGCTGCGACATCGTTTTCTGTTAGAAGGTTTAATCCATGGCTAGCGAGCTTAAGGCGCGAACTGTTCAGCAAAAGGTAGTCAATGATGTTTATCGCTCTTCGCGTGTTAGCGTACGCGGTGATACTACCTGGTTTTACACCTTGATTTAAATTCTGGGTATTCTGAACGGTTATCCAGTTTTTGAATAATTTCAATAATTTTTTGTTTTTGGGGGCGGAAAGTTTAGACCCGTCCTCGAGCTCCACGTTGAAATTTACACAAAATCTATACCCGCGCGCGAAATCAAAGCACCATACGTTGGAATCAAAGTCCGAGGTCAACCATTCGCTTTCAAACCGAGTTTTCTGGGAGGGGAACATTTCTTCCAGAAAGGCCAACGCGTGAATATTTTCTTTCGCGTTCATTTAAATGGTTATCCCTAGTTTGTTTTTAGCGTTAGAGAGTGCAAGCTGAATGTCTGGTCGATCACTAAGGCACGAGTCAACGTGAGTGATTATTTTAGAGCTCAGATCTTTCCAAAGACTTGATTGTATATGGCTGCTAGATTTGTACCTTGAATCATTAAGCTTTAATAGTTCTTCAAAAATTTGTTCATTCAGTGATACCAATATAGAGCTGTCGGGCCGCACCTCGCTAAAGCGAGTGTTTGATTCCTCAGGGGGGAGTTGTATCGAGTGGTTTAATAAAAACTCCTCAACCTGTTCTAAGGTGTCAAAACCTGAAGCCTTCAGTTTGTATGGGCTCCCATCCATCGCTTCGATAATTATTCCTGCTTGAAAAATTCTAATCCATCGATCTTGAAAGAAATCCCAAATGGGTGCTGGGAGATAGCGCGCTAACAACGATGGATCAAATGATTTATGGCCAAGAGCTTCGGACATTTTTTTTGCGCTTTTTGATTCTAAATAGATCATTACTCCAGCGGTCGCGCGAATTGTGGAGAGATTAGCGCGTTGTGCGAGGTACGTAGCTTCAGCATGATCTAGGTTCGTGTATTTCTTTAAGCCGGATACCAGTCTTTCTATTGGGATGGGTGATGTGGTAACCGAAGCTAACTTTGGTCGCTGAAATTTGCCGAAGCTTCTAACTGCGGATAATAATAAATATCTGTAATTATCATCTCCAATAGATTGTAGGTATCGTCTGCCGTAGTCGGTGACGTCCATTATTTGTTGAACAAGATATGCACCGTACTCGCAAAGGCTAATAACCTGCTCAGCTTCACGGTGCCCTCTACGAAGTTTATATCCAACTAATTGATACCCGTTGTCGGTTGGGATGAATCCAATTTTTTTCCCATGCTCATCATATATCTCCAAGTTTTCCAAGAAACCAACGGTGATTTTTGGATACAGACTAACGAGTAGTAGACAGTGTGGGTACAATGAGCTTGTTGTTGCTAATCCTAGCTCATATGCTGTTTCTGCAAATGGCGGAGCAAAAATTTGGACGGCTCGCTCCATTATATATGAATAGGAGTGCTCTTCGATATTTCGTGCTGCATTAGCAAAGCACGCTGGATTATTCCGATCTCTCATCCATTGAATTTGGCCTCCCTCGTTTTCTCCAGATCCACCGATCCAGCGCAGTGTTCCATTCGGTGCTTCTCGCAATCGACGATTTAGTCTGGCATGCAGATCTGCGACTTCAGCTTTAGCCCAGGTTGTTAAGTCGTTCATGGATGAGTTTAGGCTGTCAAAGATGTGGTAGATAGCCGCTTGGTCGGTAATCTCTAGTGGAATATCGTGCAATAATTTTGAATGAACGAGTGTTCCGTCATTTCCAGTGCTGATTCTTGAAGCCGCGTCGGTATAAAGTCTCTTTGGTAACACGGGTAATCCAGCATACCCCCCGCTTAGTAGGGATGCTGGAATAAGTTGGTTGCGCACGAAAGCTGAGAATTGTACGTTCCAGGCCGATGCGATGGTGCTTAGTTTCTGTCCTTTTCCGCTATCATATGCTGTTGTAACGTAATACTTCACAAAACGATCCCAGAATTCGCTCATGAATACGTCTGAAGTTAAGTGTGTAGGTGTGATATCTGATGGTTGAGTCTCTATAAAATCTCCTAGATTCGATAGCATTGGCATTGCTCGATAACGCCTTCCTGATAGGAAGATATGAGTTTCAGAATAGAGTTTCCTTGTAAAGTCGGCACCAAGCTTTCGGTAAAACGCCCATAAGGGAAGAAAATGCATTCCTCCAGAAACATTCAGCAACGGCCATCCTCGCCAATATTCTATTTTTTTGGGGCATTGCTCTAAGCTATTCAGCACACTTATGTATTTGTTTATTGCTTCGATAGTCAAGGGAAATGAATACTCTTTCTTGCTGGGGTATTTCTCTGATAGGAAAGGAATTATTGATATGAAAAACTTCGCTCGTTGGGCGCGAAGTAGCGGAGTCGTTTCAATATGTTTTTCTGAATATAAAAAACCTAGGAAGCCTTCCGCCACCTTTCGGAATTTCGATTGCGATCGCGGAGTTGCCAGCTGACGGGTTATCTGGAGGTAGCACTCAAAACTTTTAAGCGTAATCTGCTTCACCGATGAACATAGCCGACCACGGCTCGACGTTGCGTCGGTAAATATTGCCCTTTGGTATTCATTCAGCTGCTCATACGGATAGTGATCATAGTGGACCCCATTTGAGAAGATTGGCAACGATTGTATGGACGGAAATGCCATGGTAAGCCCTGATCTGACGGTCTAAATTCGATTTTGACAACCAAACCTAAAAAGTCAAAAGATCAGTTCGTCGAGGAACAGAACACCATGATGGGCGAGGGTAATTTCACCGGGTTGTGGCTTCGAGCCGCCGCCCACCAGCGCCGGGCCGGAGGCGGAGTGATGGGGTTGGCGGAAGGGCCTTTGCGGCCAGTGGCTCAAGGGCACGCAACTGGTGACGGATTGAATGGCGGCGACTTCCAGCGCTTCATTTTCGGCCAGGGGTGGAAGCAGTCCTGGCAAACGACTCGCCAGAAGGGTTTTGCCGGTGCCCGGTGGTCCGCTGAACAGCAGGTTATGAGCGCCCGCCGCCGCGATCAGCAATGCGCGCTTGGCCGAAAGTTGGCCCTGTACTTCGTTCAAGTCTGGATAGGGTTTGCTGGCGTAAAGCAAACCGTTGGACACGTAAGGCTCGACCGGTGTGTGCCCATTGAAGTGCGCAACCGCTTCCAGCAAATGATCCACCGCGATCACCTTCAACCCCGACGCCAGGCACGCCTCCTCGGCATTCGCCCGCGGCACCATCAGCGAGCGCCCGGCCTTGCGCGCCGCCAGTGCGGCCGGCAACACGCCCCGCACGGCACGTACCGCGCCTGATAGCGCCAGTTCTCCCAGACATTCCACATCATCCAGTGTCAGCGTTGGCACCTGCACGCTGGCGGACAGAATCCCTAGGGCAATCGCCAGATCGAATCGTCCGCCGTCCTTCGGTAAATCAGCGGGGGCGAGATTCAGCGTGATACGCCGCGCCGGGAATTGCAGGCCTGAGTTGATGATCGCACTGCGCACCCGGTCCTTGCTTTCCTTCACCGCTGCTTCGGGTAAGCCGACCATGGTCAGCGATGGCAGACCGTTGGCCAGGTGGACTTCGACGGTGACGGCGGGCGCATCCACGCCGATTTGGGCGCGGCTGTGGACGATGGAGAGGGACATGGTCGTTCCTTGAGCTTTACGGGGGCCGCTTCCTGCGGGTTTTTTAAGGGTAGTCGGGAGGTGATGATTTGGTGCGGCGGCTGAGCCGCGAAACTTTCGCAGGATGTTGCGAGCTTTGTTGCGCTGCTTTGGATGCGAAAAAAAACGCCACTTGGACGGTTTATTCGGGGAGCCTGGTCCGACTCGTGCCTGCAAGCCAGCCATCAGGTTCGAGCTCTTTGCCATACATTGCTGCCACTTTAAAAAAACGATGTTGGCTGGCAGAAACGCTTCCGGCTAAACGGAGCGCCTCGGCATGAAGCTCAGCGATGAGTAACAGTTTTGTTTGCCGTTTTTTGGGCTTCACAGCGACCTGCCTTTGATTGATGGTTTAGTTGTTAGGCCAGTCAACTTAAGCGCCGAAGACAGTTTTGATGCAATCAGAATTGCCCCATATTTTTGTAGGACCAAGCTTGGTTTTTGGGGCCTTCTGAAGGGCGTGGGTAGTCCTTTTCCTAGAGTTTTGAAAGAGGGGGAAATACTCATAGCAGCGAGTTTGCATTCATGAATTTGCCTTATACACTCAAGCTTAATGCATAACGTTAAGCTTTAAATTATGATCGTTAGCTTTAAGTGTTCTGAGACCGAGTACCTGTTTTGCAACGGTAAGACCCGTTTGTGGTCAGCCATTCTGAGTGTCGCGGAACGAAAGCTGACGATGCTTGATGATGCTGTCGTGCTGAAAGACCTTCGATCTCCGCCGGGCAATCGCCTGGAGGCGTTGGAGGGAAATCGAAAAGGTCAGCACAGCATCCGCATCAACGCTCAATGGCGAATTTGCTTTGTCTGGGGCTGCAACGGGCCGGAGAATGTAGAAATCGTCGATTATCACTGAGGTGAGTAATGACTAAAAATGGTATGCGCCCGGTGCACCCTGGCGAGATCCTCAAAGAGGAATACCTGGAGCCTCTGAGCCTGACGGCTGCCGCTCTGGCCAGAGCGTTGAACGTGTCGACACCTACGGTCAACGATATTGTGCTTCAGCGTCGGGGTGTCAGTGCTGATATGGCTCTACGGCTATCTATCTGTCTGGACACGACCCCGGAATTTTGGCTCAACCTTCAATCGACCTACGATTTGCGTAAAGCCGAGATTGAGCGAGGGGCCGCGATTCGGGATCAGGTCGAGCGGCTTGCACACTGCGCCTGATTGTTGTCTTGGATTTACCGAACCCCACGCAAAAAGCGTGGGGTTTTTTATTCAGAATGCGTGAAGCATTTTCGCGGCTCTTTTCCACCAAGGTGCACTGATAGCAGACCTTGAAGACTCCTGATCAGGCAGCATCTGCGGCACATCCTGCAGACGAATCCACGGCTGGTTATTCCAGTGCAACAAGTTCAGCGACATCTCCGGCCAGTGCAGCAGGCTCAGGATCGGCCGGTCGATAGATATGGGTTGCTGGGCATCCCTTAGGGCTGGCACTACGTCGTGGGTCAGCCATTCGCGCAGGGCTCGGTGTTCGGGGCAGTAGTGGTAGATCAGTAACGCGTAGACGCCGGATTCGCTGATCAATAGCGTGTGTTCGATGCTGCCGTGGATGAGCATTTTGGCGGACTGGCGTTGGTCGGGATCGAGTTTGCGGACGGCGCGGTCGTCGAGGTAGAGGCGCAGGAAGCGGCCGAGGTCGCGGGCGCTGAACCAGGGTTGGTTTTGGAGGAGGAGGGCGTGGAGGTGGAGTTTGTGGCGGGTGAAGACGTGAGGAATCAGATAGTTTTCGTCCATCGAGCAGTACCCACATTTCGCTTGGTAGATGACTGCCACTGATCGTCGCCAAACAATAAGGGTGGCAGCTGCGTGCGGGTTGGCGAACCGGCCAAGCAAATCCCGGCAGACCCTGAGGTCTCCCACACACAGCCGCCATAACTCGAATCGGGAAATAAATACCTGATGTCGAACGATATGCGCTGCATTTGCTTGGTTCCGGGTCGCCAAACCCGGTGCTGAACATTCAGCATTGGGTGAGCTTAGAAACCGGGGCTTTGCGGCGCAATCGGACGGCGGTGGTTTTGTTGTAGGACGTTGCCGGGATTTTTGCGGGGCTGAAGATCAAATGATCGCAGCCTGCGGCAGCTCCTACAGGTAAATCTGAAGGTCGTTCCGACCTTCAATCGCGAGCAGGCTCGCTCCCACAGTGGATCGGGTTTCAAAGTGGGATTTGCGGGGTTACTCGGTTGGGGGATTGAGCTTTGCTTCCAGCTCGGCAACCTTCGCTTCCAGGCTTTCCAATCTTGCCCGCGTGCGTGCCAGCACAACCATCTGGCTATCGAATTCTTCCCGGCTCACCAGGTCCAGTTTGCTGAAGCCGCTTTGCAGCAACGCCTTGAACTGGCTTTCGATTTCGCTTTTCGGCAGTGGGGTGTCGCCGCTGAAGAGGCGGGAGGCGGTGCCGGTCAAGGCGTCGAGGAAATCTTTGGGCGCGAGCATGGGAAAGGTCCTGGAAACAATGGCGGGCAGTGTATCACGCAGTGTCTATAGTCAATCCCGACCGCAGGGATGCACGCTTTTCGCGCATGCGGACGGACGGTGCCGCACCGTTGTTGTGCGTAACGCGTCCGGTGTTGCAGCGATGTGGTGGGCATCTACGGCCAAGAGCTTGAAAACTGAGGGTTTTGTGGAGATGGCAAGCTTTCTGCTTAGACGGTAGTGACCCATGCACTGATGCAGTCGATGTGACGAATGCAGTGCGCCAAGCGAAACGGGGGAAGAGTTTCGTGCGGAGCGGTTAGCTGGCGTCGGACGGGCAGGTAAGGCCGACGATGCGTTACAAAGCCAGGCACTGCGCTTAGACTTGAGCCGGGTTTGTTTTCCTGGGGCAAGTCCACCAATTCGGGAGAGAGTTTTCATGAAGCTAGTCACTGCCATCATCAAGCCGTTCAAGTTGGACGACGTGCGCGAATCGCTGTCCGAGATCGGCGTGCAGGGCATTACCGTTACCGAAGTCAAAGGCTTCGGGCGGCAGAAGGGTCACACCGAGCTGTATCGCGGCGCGGAATACGTGGTCGATTTCCTGCCCAAGGTGAAGATCGATGTCGCCATTGACGACAAGGATCTTGATCGGGTTATCGAGGCGATAACCAAGGCAGCCAACACCGGCAAGATCGGTGACGGCAAGATCTTCGTGGTCAATCTGGAACAGGCGATTCGCATCCGTACCGGCGAAACCGATACCGACGCGATTTAAGCCGCCACAAACCCCAACGCCCCAGGAGAAAACAATATGACTCTGCGTAAATTCGCAGGGCTAGGAGCCCTGTTGTCCCTCGTAATGCCCAGCCTGGCCATGGCGGCAGACGAAGTGGCGGCCCCAGTCCTCAATTCCGGCGATACCGCCTGGATGCTGACCTCGACAGCCCTCGTGCTGTTCATGACCATTCCCGGCCTCGCGCTGTTCTACGGCGGCATGGTTCGCTCCAAAAACATTCTTTCCGTGATGATGCAGTGCTTCGCCATTACCGGTCTGATCAGCGTCCTGTGGGTCATTTATGGCTACAGCATCGCGTTCGACACCACCGGCATGGAACAGGGCGTCGTCAACTTCAACTCCTTCTTCGGCGGCATGGGCAAGGCTTTCCTCGCCGGTGTCACCCCCGCCAGCCTGACGGGTCCTGCGGCGTTGTTCCCTGAGGCGGTGTTCATCACCTTCCAGATGACTTTCGCCATCATCACCCCTGCGCTGATCGTCGGTGCCTTCGCTGAGCGGATGAAGTTCTCCGCGATGCTGATCTTCATGGGCATCTGGTTCACTCTGGTTTATGCACCGATCGCGCACATGGTCTGGTCCGGCAACGGCGGCCTGATGTGGGACTGGGGCGTGCTCGATTTCGCTGGCGGCACCGTGGTGCACATCAACGCCGGTGTGGCCGGTCTGGTGGCGTGCATCGTGCTCGGCAAGCGTAAAGGCTTCCCGACCACCCCGATGGCACCGCACAACCTCGGTTACACCCTGATGGGCGCAGCCATGCTGTGGGTTGGCTGGTTCGGCTTCAACGCCGGTTCCGCCGCAGCGGCCAACGGCACTGCCGGCATGGCGATGCTGGTTACCCAGATCGCAACCGCCGCCGCCGCACTGGGCTGGATGTTTGCCGAGTGGGTCACCCACGGCAAGCCAAGTGCACTGGGTATCGCCTCTGGTGTGGTCGCCGGTCTGGTTGCAATCACCCCGGCCGCTGGCACCGTGGGCCCGATGGGCGCACTGGTGATCGGTCTGGCAGCGGGCGTGGTGTGCTTCTTCTGCGCCACCACCCTGAAACGCAAACTCGGTTATGACGATTCCCTGGACGCCTTCGGCGTGCACGGTATCGGCGGTATCCTCGGCGCGATCCTGACCGGTGTGTTCGCCGCTCCGTCGCTGGGTGGCTTCGGCACCGTCACCGACATCGCCGCACAAGTCTGGATTCAGTGCAAAGGCGTGGGCTTCACGGTGATCTACACCGCAATTGTCACCTACATCATTCTCAAGGTACTGGACGCTGTCATGGGTCTGCGTATCACCGAAGAAGAAGAGGCTGTCGGCATCGATCTGGCGCTTCACAACGAACGCGGCTACAACTTGTAAGACGCGCATAAAAAACTTGCCCGGCTTGCCGGGCATTTTTTTGTCTGGAGTTTGTCAGTGTGAGGACTGCTGAAAGGTTTTTTCGTACACGTTTAGTGGTGTTTACGGCGGGCGTTTTTCTGCGGCCAATGGCTTACATGATTGAAGGAATATTAGGGCCTTTGTTTTTTCCCAGAGCGCGCTAGAATGCGCCCCGAACGTGCGGAGAACTGTATGTGGCAACAGACTCTGATTACCCTGCGGGCGAGGCCCCGGGGCTTTCATCTGGTAACGGACGAGTTACTCGCCGGCCTGCCTGAACTCAAGGCGTGTCGGGTCGGTCTGTTGCATTTGTGGCTGCAGCATACCTCGGCGTCGTTGACCATCAACGAGAACGCCGATCCGGCGGTACGTCGCGACTTCGAACGATTTTTCAATCGTCTGATCCCACAAGGAACAGACGGCTATGAGCATAACGACGAAGGCCTGGACGACCTCCCGGCGCACTTCAAGGCCAGCGTGCTTGGCTGTCAGCTCAGTTTGCCGATTTCGGCGGGCCGACTGGCGTTAGGGACCTGGCAAGGCGTTTATCTGGGCGAGCACCGTGATTTTGGCGGTGCCCGTAAAGTCCTCGCCACCGTGCACGGTGAAGAGGCATGAACCGCTGGTCACCAGCGGTTATTGAATTTTTCCGGCAGCCTTCGACAGAGGGCAAAGCTGGGCTATAACTAATCTGCTTTTCGCAAGTCATGAGGTAGAACATGAGCGACGATGATCTGGAAAACGACGACCTCGAAGTAGGCGACGACGACGAAACCGAAGAAGGTCTGGAAGCAGCGGCGGAAGACGTCGCTGAAGACGACGGCGGTGATGCGCCCGTTCCGACCGCCAAAGGCAAAGCCAAGGCAGCGGTATCGGTCGATGAGCTGCCGAGCGTCGAAGCAAAAAACAAGGAACGCGATGCCTTGGCCAAGGCCATGGAAGAGTTCCTGGCCAAGGGCGGCAAGGTGCAGGAAGTGGAGGCCAATGTGGTCGCCGATCCTCCCAAGAAGCCTGACAACAAGTACGGCAGCCGGCCTATCTAAGCGTCTGCCCTTGCTTGCTGAAAAAGCCCGCCGTCGCTGCGGGCTTTTTCATGTCTGTAAAAAAGTCTGGAGACCTGTGTAGATCCCCTGTGGGAGCGAGCCTGCTCGCGATGGCGGTGTCTCAGTCAACATCAATTGTGAATGTTAAGGCCTCATCGCGAGCAGGCTCGCTCCCACAGGGTCGGTAGTGAACTCAAGGTCAGTGATGGACATTCCACCGCGCCAGCAACGCCGGCAGCTCGGTCAGGCTGCGAATCTCGGCGTCCGGCGCTTTCTGCGCTTCCCACAATTTGCCTTGCGGGTTAAACCAGATCGCCCGCAACCCCGCCTGCTGCGCCCCGGCAATGTCATCACCCGGATGGTCGCCGATATGCACCGCCGTCGCGGCCGTTGCGCCGCCACGCTTCAGCGCCTCATGAAACAGGCGTGCGTCCGGTTTGGCGATGCCTATGTCTTCGGCGCACAGTGCAAACTTGAAGTAGTCGGCCAGCCCTAAACGGCGCACATCGGCATTGCCGTTGGTGACGACGCCGAGTGCATAGTGTTTGGCCAGCGTCTCCAGTGTCGGCTCGACTTCCGGGAAGATTTCCAGCTGATGCCGGGCATGCAGAAACACTTCAAAACTCTGATCGGCCAGGTCTGACGCCTGTTCATGGCCGTAACCGGCTTCTTCCAGTGCGTGGAAAAGCACCCGACGACGCAAGGCACTGATTCGATGCTTGAGGCCCGGTTCGCTGCCCAGAATGCGCTCGCGAATCCCCCACAAATGCTCCACCGGCACCGCGCCCAGATTCGGTGCATGTTCGGTCAGCCATTCACGCAATACGGCTTCGGCGCTGACGATGACCGGGGCGGTATCCCACAAGGTGTCGTCGAGGTCGAAGGTGATCAATTGGATCGTCATGAATCATCGCCCTTAATGCGTTTGGCCCGTGGATGGGCGCTGTCGTAAACCGTCGCCAGATGCTGGAAGTCCAGGTGGGTGTAGATCTGGGTGGTCTTGATGTCCGAGTGGCCGAGTAATTCCTGCACCGCGCGCAGGTCCTGCGAGGACTCCAGCAGGTGGCTGGCGAAGGAGTGTCGCAACATGTGTGGGTGCAGGTTTTGCCCCAGTTCACGCTCACCGGCGGCCTTGACCCGCACCTGAATCGCCCGAGGGCCGAGGCGCCGGCCTTGCTGGCTGACAAACACGGCGTCATCCGCCGGGTTGGTCATGGCGCGCAATGGCAGCCACAACTCCAGGGCTTCGCGGGCCTTTTGGCCGACCGGCAACAGGCGCGTCTTGCTGCCTTTACCAAGCACCTGAACCATGCCGTCGGCCAGGTCCAGTTGATCGAGATTGAGCCCGGTCAGCTCCGAAAGCCGCAAGCCCGAGGAATAGAACAGCTCCAGAATCGCCTGATCCCGTCGCGCCAGAAAGTCATCCTCCACCGCACCTTCAAGCAGTTGCAGGGCTCGGTCGGTGTCGAGGGTTTTCGGCAATCGCCGCTCGCCTTTCGGCGGCGCCAGGCCATTGGCCGGGTCGTGATCGCAAAGGCCTTCGCGGTTCAGATAATGATAGAGCCCACGCACGGCCGAGAGCAGGCGCGCCAAGCTGCGCGACGATTGACCCTGGGAATGCAGGCGGGCGATCAGGCTGCGCAGGCGCTGAATGTCCAGCGCGGCCCAGCTGCCGATGTTCTGTTTGACGCAGAAGCCCAGCACTTTGTCGAGGTCGCGGCGGTAGGCGTACAGCGTGTGGGGCGACACCTGTCGCTCACTGCGCAGGTGTTCGCAGTAAGCGTCCAGTTGCCGTTCCACGATCAGCGTACCGAGCGCAGAGAGCTGTTGACCCGTGGCAGCACGCGGCCCATGACTTCGGCGATGTAGCTGAGGAACAGCGTGCCGACCGAGCTTTTGTAGTGCTGCGGATCACGGCTGGCGATGGCGAGGACGCCGTGAATGCCTTGATGGCTGATGGCGATGACGGCGGTCGAGCCGATCTGCTTGCGCTGCTCTTCGCCGAACAGGAAGTCCAGTTCATGCTCGCGCAGGCTGCCGCTGACGCTTTTGTCTTCCGAAAGCAAACCACCAATTGCCGTTTGCGCGTCGGCGTGGGTCACCCAGCGGCCAACCGGCATCGGGTTGTCGCCCAGCAGGATCAGGCTGACAAAAGGCACCTGAAAGTCCTGACGCAGACTATCTTCGACGCTGATCACCACATCTTCCAGGCTGGTGGCGTCCATCAGCGCGAGAATCAGGCGGCGGGTCTTGTCGAAGAGACGGTCGTTGTCGCGGGCCACGTCCATCAAGTGCGACAGGCGATGGCGCAACTCGATATTGCGGTCGCGCAGGATGGTCATCTGGCGCTCGACCAGCGAAATGGTGTCGCCTCGCTGGTGCGGAATGCGCAGGGCCGGGAGCAGTTCTTCGTGCTCGACGAAGAAATCCGGATGAGCCTCCAGGTACGCGGCAATCGCCGCCGCCTCAAGGCTTTCGGAAGGGGATTCGTCGGGCTGTAGGGCGGGAACCTGGGGCTTGTCGGTCATGGGTTTGACTCACTCAAAGACGTACTTGTCCTTCATATACACGGACTGCCGGGCCGGTCATCAACACCGGTTGGCCAGGGCCTGCCCATTCAATGGACAGACGCCCGCCGGGCAGGTCGATCAATAGCGGCGAATCCATCCACCCCTGGCTGATCGCGGCCACTGCAGCAGCGCAGGCGCCGGTGCCGCAGGCCTGGGTTTCCCCGGCGCCACGTTCCCAGACGCGCAGCTGCGCGCGGTTCCGGTCGATGACCTGGAGAAAACCGACATTGACCCGCGCCGGGAAGCGCGGGTGATGTTCGATTTTCGGCCCCAGTTCATGCACCGGTGCGTTGTTGATATCGCTGACACGCAGCACGGCGTGCGGATTGCCCATCGACACGGCGGCGAGTTCCACCGTGGTGCCGTCGACGTCGAGCGAGTAGCTCGACGCCTGAGTGTCGGCAACGAACGGGATGTCGGCCGGCACCAGGCGCGGTGCGCCCATGTCGACGCTGATCTGGCCGTCACTGCGGATATCCAGCTCGATAATGCCACTTTTGGTTTCGACGCGAATCTGCCGTTTTGCGGTCAGGCGCTTGTCGAGTACGAAGCGGGCGAAACAGCGCGCACCGTTGCCGCACTGTTCCACTTCGGAACCGTCGGAGTTGAAGATCCGATAGCGGAAATCCACGTCCGGGTTGCTCGGCGCTTCGACGATCAGCAACTGGTCGAAACCGATGCCGGTGTGCCGATCGCCCCATTGCTTGGCATGCTTGGGCAGGATGTGCGCGTGCTGGCTGACCAGGTCGAGGACCATGAAGTCATTGCCCAGGCCGTGCATCTTGGTAAAACGCAGCAGCATGGTTTTACTCCGGCAGCAGGCTTTCGCCAGCAAACAACTCGGCTACCGTCTCACGGCGACGCACTTCAAATGCCTGATCACCGTCCACCAACACTTCAGCGGCGCGGCCGCGGGTGTTGTAGTTGGAACTCATGACAAACCCGTAGGCGCCGGCCGAATGCACAGCCAGCAGGTCGCCTTCTTCGAGGGCCAGCTGACGATCCTTGGCCAGGAAGTCGCCGGTCTCGCAGATCGGCCCGACGATGTCGTAGGCACGAGCGGCGGTGGTGCGAGGGCGCACGGCGGTGACGTCCATCCAGGCCTGGTACAGCGCCGGGCGGATCAGGTCGTTCATGGCCGCGTCGACGATGGCAAAGTCTTTGTGTTCGGTGTGCTTGAGGTATTCGACCTGAGTCAGCAGCACGCCGGCGTTGGCGACAATGAAGCGGCCCGGCTCGAACACCAGCGCCAGGTCACGACCGTCGAGACGCTCGCGCACGGCTTTGATGTAGTCGGCAGCCAATGGCGGCTCTTCATCGCGATAACGCACGCCCAAGCCACCACCGAGATCGATGTGGCGCAGGTAAATGCCGCAATCGCCGAGGCGGTCGACCAGGCCCAGCAGGCGGTCGAGGGCGTCGATGAACGGCGGCAGGGTGGTCAGTTGCGAACCGATGTGGCAATCGACGCCGACCACTTCCAGGTTCGGCAGCTGCGCGGCGCGCACGTACACGTCTTCGGCGTCGGCAATGGCGATGCCGAACTTGTTCTCTTTGAGACCGGTGGAAATGTACGGGTGCGTGCCGGCATCGACGTCCGGGTTCACACGCAGCGAGATCGGTGCGCGAACGCCCAGCTCGGCGGCGACGATTTGCAGGCGTTCCAGCTCATCGGTGGACTCGACGTTGAAGCAGTGCACGCCGACTTCCAGGGCGCGACGCATGTCGTCACGGGTCTTGCCGACACCGGAGAACACGATCTTGTCGGCGCTGCCGCCGGCGGCCAGTACGCGTTCCAGCTCGCCACGGGAGACGATGTCAAAACCGGCGCCCAATCGCGCCAGGACATTCAGCACACCCAAGTTGGAGTTGGCCTTGACCGCGAAGCAGACCAGGTGCGGCATGCCGGCCAGTGCATCGGCATACGCCAGGTACTGGGCTTCGATGTGGGCACGGGAGTAGACGTAAGTCGGGGTGCCAAAGCGTTCGGCGATGGCGGACAGGGCAACCCCTTCCGCGAACAGCTCGCCGTCACGGTAGTTAAAAGCGTCCATGGCGTTCCCTTATTGGTAGACGTCGTGCTTGTGTGCTTTCGACGGCTGCTTTTGCGAGGACTTGGCCTGCTCGGCAGGGTCCTGGGAGTCGTCAGGCAGGTACAGCGGGCCTTTTTGACCACAGGCCGACAATAAACAAGCGACCGCGACGAGCGCAGCAAAGGAAGAGATCAGGCGCTTCATGGCGAAATCCTTGAAAATGCGTTAATTGCGCCGGAGTATACCGGCCACCCGGCAGCTTGCCTATGCGACCAGGGTCCCGTCCGGCGGGGCTTCGCATGAAGCCGGCTAGCAAGGTGCAATCCCTGTGGGAGCGAGCCTGCTCGCGATGGCGGTGTGTCAGGTGACGATGATGTTGAATGTGCCGGCCTCTTCGCGAGCAGGCTCGCTCCCACAGGTGTACCTAAATCGGCCCTTGGTCGTTATCCTTTGCAATCACCGGGGCTCGCCCGTATCTTGCGGCGCTTGAGCCTGATCAGACACTTTTTGAGGTTGCCGTAATGAGTTTGTCCGAAGCGCGTTTCCACGATCTGGTCGATGCCACCCAGCAAACCCTGGAGGACATCTTTGACGACAGCGACCTGGATATCGATCTGGAGAGCTCGGCCGGTGTGCTCACCGTCAAGTTCGAAAACGGCACTCAGTTGATCTTCAGCCGCCAGGAGCCCCTGCGTCAGCTGTGGCTGGCGGCGGTGTCGGGTGGGTTCCACTTCGACTACGACGAAGAGAGCGAGCGCTGGATGTGCGACAAGAGCGAAGAGCAGCTCGGCGAGATGCTTGAGCGCATCGTCCAGCAACAGGCCGGCGCTGAATTCGATTTCGAAGGTCTGTGAGATCGTGACCCAGCCGGCCCCTGTTCGACCGCCCAAGCCGCTTTACAGCAATGTCAGCCCGGCGGTGCCTTCGCCGTGCAGCGGCGTGTGTCGGCTGGATGAGCAGAAGGTCTGCCTGGGGTGTTTTCGCCATGTCGAAGACATCCGCGAATGGCGCTCGGCGGATGATGAGCGCCGGCGCACGATTTGCGTCCAGGCCTCCCATCGCAAAGCCAGCGCCGAGCCCTTGTAGGAGCGAGCCTGCTCGCGATGGTCGTTAACGATGACGAGGGCTGTCTGGATGAGCGCGGCGTGTTCACGTTCTTCGCGGGCAAGCTCGCTCCTACAAAATGTGGCCCTGCTTGTATATTTTTTGAGCTGTGATAGTGTCCAGAAACGCCTCAACCCATCGAGGCTCGTGAAAACCCCGCCTTTTTCTGGCGGGGTTTTGCTTTTTCTGTGCAGAAGAAAGGAGTCTGCCTCTATCATGACCGCACCTTCCATCACCCTTACTCGTCTGGACGTTCAACGTCTGGAACGCCTGATCGACAGCCTGGACGACACGCTGCCGGGCGTTATCGCGCTGCAAACCGAACTGGATCGCGCCGATACCGTGGTCGGTCACGATGAAGTGCCCGCCGATGTCGTGACCATGAATTCCAGAGTGCATTGCCGCGAAGAAAGCAGCGGCAAGGATTATCACCTGACGTTGGTGTACCCCAGGGATGCCAACGCGGACGAAGGCAAAATCTCCATTCTGGCGCCTGTCGGTAGCGCACTGCTGGGCCTGAAGGTTGGCCAGCACATCGATTGGCCCGCTCCGGGCGGCAAAACCCTCAAGCTGACCCTGCTTGAAGTCGAATCGCAACCAGCCAATGGCGGCCCCTTCCCGGAATAACTTGCCTCAGACCAGCTCGAGCGCGTCATTCAATGCGCGCTCCAGATCGGCCTTGTAGCGCAGGTACAAATTGCTTGAGCTCTGACCATCACCGAGCAGGCCCGACAGGTCCAGGTCGGTGATGTAGCAGCGATAGCGATCGGTTTCACGGCGCTGCTCGACGATTTCCCGGGCGACCACACTGAACAGTTGGTCGCCATGCTCCAGCTCTGAAAATTCCCGCTGATTGCAATACAACGTGACTTGCACCTTGCCCGGTGCGGCTTTGCCGATGATCGCCTGCACATCATAGAACGGCTTGTTGACCGGAGTTTGCGGCGCGAGTCGGGCTTCGACCCGGCGCGCTCGTCCGGGGCCCGACGGCAGCAGTTGGTAATACAACGTGTCGAGGCTCAGTGGCTGGGCGGCGTCCATCGGCAGCAAGGCATCGCGCCGGTACTGGATCGATTGCAGGAAGCGTTGCAACGGCACCAGCAGGCTTTGTTCGTCGTGATAGGGCAAACGCTGCTGCCACAAGGCATTGAACTCATCCAGCACGTACAGATCGGCCTGGTCATCCTGAGTCCGGTAGAACACCTGAATGCACTCGGGCTGACCCATGGGCAGAATCAGCGCCAGGTCCTGATCCTCCAGCGCCATTGGGTCCAGGTGCAGCGGGCTGTAGCTCGCCAGCTCTTCTCCGAGGTAGTCGAACAGCGCCGGCAGGGTGGCGAGGGCGACGTGATTGACCTGCCCTGGCACCAATTCCAGCACGTGATAATGCTGCTGGACCTGAATCAGGTAGCGATGATTGAGCTTGCTCAGCAGCAGGTTCTGCGCGGTGTCGATCACTTCCTCGACCCGTTGCGCAATGAACTGCGCGCGGTTGTGGCAGAAACAACGCACCCGCAACTTGGGTTGCTGTGGGCCGTTCGGCAGGTTGTTGAGGTAATCGCGCAGGCAGTCGAGCAGGGCGTGAGGGCCATCGAAGCGATTGACCGACACCTCGTTCCAGCTGTTGAGCGTGACCTGATCCAGGGTCAGCACCAGGTTCTCGCGGACTCCGGCGTAACTCAGCGAGTCAGTGCGCTCGGTGGTCATCAGAATGTTCAGGTCGCGGTGATGCTTGAGCGGATCGACGCCGACGTTCACCAGAATCAGCACCTCGCTCGGCACGCTGGCGCGCAGCAGCGGTTCTTCGGCGACCGTGGGCAGGGGCAGGGCGATGCTCTGTTGCAGGCTGCCGAGCAGGTTGAACAGTTCGAATTCGCTCAGGTCACTGTCGCCGGGATGCAGCGCCAGGCGCGTGCTGCTATCGATCACACCGTTGCGATGGCACCAGGTCAGCAGTTCCAGCAATTGGCGGCTGCGCTTGATCGGTGCGAAATGCTCCCACTCGAGGGCGGTCAGGCTGCCGTTGTACAAGCCCCACTGGGTTTGCCCCGATTCTTTTTTGTCTGGCGCATGCACCAACGTCAGGGTGTCTTCGGCCAGGTCCGGGGCGATGCCCGGATTGATGAACTCGACTTTGTCGGCCTTGCGCTCGAACGCTGCGTACAGACGTCGGCCCAGCACGTTGAGGTCGCGCTTGTTGATCAGGCTGACGGTCTGTTCGCTGCGGGCAAACTCCGTCAAAAAGCGGTAGCTGTAATTCAGTTCGTTGACCAACGCCCGGCGTTCGGAGCTGACCTGCCGGACTTTCCATTGGCTACGGCTATCAAGCAGCGCCAGTTGACGCTGATCCCAATGCCATTCGTGGGCCAGGCGTTCAAGCAACGAGCGCTGCCAACTCTGGGTGCGGCTGCTGCCAGTAAGTTTACGATTGACCTTCAGGTACAACGCGCGCCGCACCAGCTCCAGGCGCTCCGATTCGCCACGGGCGGTGAGGTATTCCTCGATTCGCCGGTAAACCACGACGTACGGGTCCAGCTCATCGAGGTCGAGCTGGTTGGCGAACACCGCTTGCTTGAAACGCAGGCTCAGGCACTGAACCCTGGGGTGTTCGCTGGCGTAGACCTCGGTCAGCAACAGCTTGAGCACCGACTTGTAGGGTGACTCGATCCCTTTGAACAACTGCCAGAGCCCGGCACCGATGAATTCGCCGGGCGGGATATACGCCAGGTGCCCAAGATCCAGGGTTTCGTCGGCACGGATGAAACGTTTGGACAGCAGCGTGTGGGTGTAGCGGTCGTACGCGGCCTCTTCGTATACCGGCACCAGCCACCAGATGGGCGTGCGGCCAGCCAGCCAGATTGCCGTGCGGTAGAACTCGTCCAGCAGCAGGTAATGCTGGGTGGTGCCGCAGTCTTCCGAACTCAGTTGATTATCCCGCTCGCCGAGCACGAAGCGGGCCGGGTCGATCAGGAAAAAATGCGCCTCGGCGCCCTGGCTCGCGGCCCAGGTTTCGAGCAACTGGCACTTTTTACGCAGCTCGTTGAGTTCGCTTTCGCTCAAGTCCGGTGCGTGACAGACCCACACGTCCATGTCGCTTTGATCGGCCTGCGCCAGGGTGCCGAGGCTGCCCATCAGGAACAGGCCGTGAATCGGTCGCGGTGGATTGCTGCCGTGGCGCGGCTTGTATGAAAACGAGCGGGTCAGGCGCTGGGCTTCGGCCAGGGCGTTGGCGTCAGGCTCGAAGTTCGACAGCCCGGCGGGCGTGCTTCCGGAAACGTAACCCGGCAACAGCGGATGATTGACGTGGAAAAACAGCGGCAGCAGGGTCAACACCCCTTGCTGGCGGGTCGACAGCCCTTCCATGGCCCGCGCCATGCGGCCCTCGTTGAGCTTCAGAAAACGTGCGCGCAACTGACCGAGAACCTTGCGGTCGATTCCCTCGTCCAGATCGGGGCGGATTTCATGGGTGCGGGTCATGTCAGCTCAAACCGGCTCGCAGGGCTCGGACGTGGAGGATCTCAGGATGAGGGGCAGTTTAGCGCCTCGGCCCCGGGATATTCAGGCTGATTTTGTTTTTTTGGCGTCAGATTTCTATCGTTGGGCGACAGTTCGTATCGAAGAGTGCCCGCGGAAATCCCGTAGCGGGGGTTTCCGTGGGCGATACGGTGGGTCAGGCTGTTTCCTGGACGCTCAGAATGGTGAGAACGGTTTGCACACTTTGTGCGGCATCACGACCCAGGCTGGTCAGATAACCGCCATCGGGTTGGTCGATCAGTTCTTTTTCGAACAGGCGTTGAGCGGCAGCTATGGCTTTCGGGGCAGCGGTCTGATGAATTTTCAAACCTTCCTGGGAACTGTCCAGGTTGAAGAGTGCGAGGATTTCCAGTTCGGCAACCAACTCAGGGGTAAGCGACATAAGGACTCCAGACTTTCTAGGAATTGGACGACAGCGCCCCTAAGGTGATCCCACTCGCGCGGCATGTCCAGTGCTCACGACAGGGTTTTTTCTCTTCGGGAAGCATTCCCCGGCAGCGGGGTGCGTACCAGTGTAGTCAGGGTCTGGAAGTCGGCAGGAGTGATTGGTCACAAACTGTGTGGGAGCGGGCTTGCTCGCGAATGCAGTGTGTCAGGCAGCAACAATATTGACTGACCCACCGCATTCGCGAGCAAGCCCGCTCCCACAGAGGTATTCGCTTACTTCTTTTCCGGCGGCAATTCCGGCAAGGCACGCAGTGCCGCTTCGTACCATTCGGTGTTGAACGCGCGGTCTTCTTCGAGGATCGCGTCGATTTCTACCGCTAAAACGTGAGCCATCAGGTTGAGGATTTCCTCACGCTCGTAACCCACCAGGGTCAACTTGTTGAAGGTCGCCTTGGCGGCTGGCGGGTTGTCGCTCTCGATCTGGTTTTCGATCGCTTCGATCAGGGTATTTTCGGTGAATTCTTCTTCGTCGCTATCGATGTCGGTTGGCTCGCTCATGGCAGGCTCCTCAAGTTAAGGCGGGCAGTTTACCTGCATTCAGCGCTGTGATGCTGCTGGCGAGAAACCCCCGGGCGTTCTATAAACAGGCACTGCCAACCCCGCACGGCCTGGAGGCTTCGTGATGCTCAAGCTTTATGGATTTTCCGTCAGTAACTACTACAACATGGTGAAACTGGCGCTGCTGGAGAAAGGACTGCCGTTCGAGGAAGTGCCGTTTTATGCGGGGCAGAGCCCTGAGGCGCTGGCCATCAGCCCCCGTGGCAAGGTGCCGGTGCTGCGCGTCGAGCAAGGGTTCGTCAACGAAACCTCGGTGATTCTCGAGTACATCGAGCAGAGCCAGAAAGGCACGCCGCTGCTGCCGAGCGATCCCTTCGAGCGCGCACAGGTCCTGGCGCTGGCCAAGGAAATCGAGCTGTACATCGAGCTGCCGGCTCGTGCCTGTTATGGCGAAGCATTTTTCGGCTCGCCTTTACCCGACGCCATCAAGGACAAGACCAAAACCGAATTGCTGCTGGGTTTTGCCTCGCTTGAACGGCACGGCAAGTTTGCCCCTTATGTCGCAGGCGACAGCCTGAGCATTGCGGATTTGTACTTCCTGTACAGCGTGCCGCTGGCCTGTGCGGTGGGCCACAAGCTGTTTGGTGTTGACCTGTTGGCAGACATGCCAGCGGCCAAGGCATTGCTCGAGCGCCTGGAGCAGAACCCGAACGTGCAGAGGGTTGCGGCGGACAAGGATGCGGCGATGCCAGCGTTCCTGGCGATGGTGGCGTCCAAGAAATAAAGAAGTGGCGGCCATTGTGTGTGTCAGAAGATTCGCAATCTTTTGTCCCATATGGCCGTCGCCCTTGTCCGACGGACCGTTCAGGCATTTCCGTCTTACGCGGTAATAACCAGGTTCTTCCACGACCCCGGGTATTGGTTACTTTGAGCATCGATCGTTTCCGATCAGGAAACTTCCACGGTCAAGGAGACCCGACGATGCTCAAACTGTATGGCTTTGCGGCCAGCAATTATTTCAACATGGTCAAACTGGCACTCCTGGAGAAAGGCGTGCCGTTTGAAACGGTTCCGTTTCATGGATGCCAGAACCCGGACATCCTGGCGGTCAGCCCGCGCGGGAAAGTGCCGGTACTGGAAACCGAACAAGGGTTCTTGAGCGAAACGGACGCGATCCTCGATTTCATCGAAGAGACTCAACCGGGCATTTCACTGTTGCCGCAAACGCCGTTTGAAATGGCAGGCGTTCGAGCCTTGGCCAAGGAGATCGAGTTGTATATCGAACTGCCGGCGCGAGTCTGTTATGTCGAGGTGTTCTTTGGTGGCAGGCCGACCCCCGAGGCGCTGAAGGCCAAATCCGAGCGAGACCTGATCAAGGGATTTGCCGCCCTGAAACACCGGGCGCGGTTTGCACCGTACGTTGCGGGCGAACAGTTCACCCTGGCCGATTTGTACTTTCTTTACAGCGTCGATCTGGCTGTTGACGTCGGAAAGCGTTTGTTCAGCGTCGATTTCCTCGGCGACATGCCCGGCGCCAAAGCGTTGCTGGAGCGCCTGGCGGATAACCCTAATGTACAAAAAGTCGCCGCTGACCGGCTGGCCGAGGCGCCTGCCTTTTTGCAGCGGGTGGGAGCCGTTGGGCGCGCGACAGCCTGAGCATAAAAAAGCTCGATGGCCTTTCAGCCATCGAGCTCAGGTATTACAGAGGCCGTTTAGCGGCTGGCGAGCAACGCCTGGCCGCGAGCCACCGCCTGCTTGACCTGCGCCGGAGCGGTCCCGCCGATGTGGTTACGGGCGTTCACCGAACCTTCGAGGGTCAGCACGGCGAACACGTCCTGATCGATCTGGTCGCTGAACTTGCGCAGCTCTTCCAGACTCATTTCCGCCAGGTCTTTACCGCTTTCCACGCCGTACTTCACGGCATGGCCAACGATTTCGTGGCAGTCACGGAATGGCAGGCCGCGACGCACCAGATAGTCGGCCAGGTCGGTGGCGGTGGAGAAACCGCGCAGCGCCGCTTCGCGCATCATCGCGTGCTTGGGTTTGATCGCCGGGATCATGTCGGCAAAGGCCCGCAGCGAGTCGCGCAGGGTGTCGGCGGCGTCGAACAGCGGTTCCTTGTCTTCCTGGTTGTCCTTGTTGTAGGCCAATGGCTGGCCTTTCATCAGGGTCAGCAGGCCCATCAGTGCGCCGAATACGCGGCCGGTCTTGCCGCGAACCAGCTCTGGCACGTCCGGGTTTTTCTTTTGCGGCATGATCGAGCTGCCGGTGCAGAAGCGGTCCGGCAGATCGATGAACTGGAACTGGGCGCTGGTCCACAGCACCAGCTCTTCGGAGAACCGCGACAAGTGCATCATCGCGATGCTCGCGGCCGAGCAGAACTCGATGGCGAAGTCACGATCGGACACGTTGTCCAGCGAGTTGCCGCCCACGGCGTCGAAGCCCAGCAGTTGCGCGGTGTATTCGCGGTCGATCGGGTACGTGGTGCCCGCCAGCGCGGCACTGCCCAACGGCATGCGGTTGGTGCGTTTGCGGCAGTCGACCAGACGCTCGTAGTCGCGGCTGAGCATTTCGAACCAGGCCAGCATGTGGTGCCCGAAGGTCACCGGCTGCGCGGTTTGCAGGTGAGTGAAGCCCGGCATGATGCTGCCGGCTTCGCGCTCGGCCTGTTCCAGCAGGCCTTTTTGCAGGCGGGTGATTTCGCCCAGGATCAGGTCGATCTCGTCACGCAGCCACAGGCGAATGTCGGTGGCGACCTGGTCGTTACGGCTGCGGCCGGTGTGCAGCTTTTTACCGGTCACGCCGATGCGGTCGGTCAGACGCGCCTCGATGTTCATGTGCACGTCTTCGAGGTCGATGCGCCAGTCGAACTGGCCGGCCTCGATTTCACCCTGGATGGTCTTCAGGCCATCGGTGATGCTGTCGCGCTCGGCATCAGTCAGCACGCCGACCTTGGCCAGCATGGTGGCGTGGGCGATCGAGCCCATGATGTCGTGGCGATACAGGCGCTGGTCGAAAGTGACGGAGGCGGTGAAGCGGGCGACGAAGGCGTCGACGGGTTCACTGAAGCGGCCGCCCCAGGACTGATTGGTCTTGTCAGTGCTCATGAATTCGCTCGTATCGGCTGAAGAAAGATGGCGTTGAAAGCTGCGGCGGATAATAACAGGGTTGCCAATCCTGTCGCTGACACTGGTCGATACGTTTTTTTCTCATGCGTCGACCCATACTCAAGGCAGGCATTGTGGAAATTGCGCAACGATATTTTTCAATTGAGCAATAACGTGCCGGCAACCGTCTACAGTTGGACAGTAGGATCAGCGCACTTCCTGGCGCTGCAGCGGACGATAAGAAGAGGGGGTGTTCATATTGTGTATCAGCAAACCCTACGGCGATGCCTCGCCAACCGCCAATTGCCCGGCAAATAAAAATTTAGCAGTCGGACGGGCGGCACTTTTTGGCCCTCGCGCTAGTCTTAGCGTGGATCGCGGTGACAGACGTCACTTCACCTGTCTACGCTATCCTTGTGCGAGACTCACGCAGGAATCCAGCGCAATATGAATGTCCTGATCGTTGATGACGAACCCCTTGCCCGCGAGCGCCTGAGCCGAATGGTCGGCGAACTCGAGGGATACAGTGTCCTGGAGCCGAGCGCCACGAACGGCGAAGAAGCGTTGGCACTGATCGACAGCCACAAACCGGATATCGTGCTGCTCGATATCCGCATGCCGGGCCTCGATGGCCTGCAAGTGGCTGCACGATTGTGCGAACGCGAAACCCCGCCCGCCGTGGTGTTTTGCACAGGTCCCGATGAATTTGCCGTGGAAGCCTTACAGGCCAGCGCCGTAGGCTATCTGGTGAAACCTGTGCGTACAGAACAATTGCATGATGCGTTGAAAAAAGCCGAACGCCCCAATCGCGTCCAGCTCGCGGCTTTGACCCGTCCCGCCGCCGAAACCGGCAGCGGCCCGCGCAGCCATATCAGCGCCCGTACCCGTAAAGGTATTGAACTGATCCCGTTGGGGCAGGTGGTCTACTTCATTGCGGATCACAAATACGTGACCTTGCGCCATGAAGGCGGTGAAGTGCTGCTGGATGAGCCGCTCAAGGCCCTTGAGGATGAATTCGGCGACCGTTTCGTGCGGATCCACCGCAACGCCCTGGTCGCCCGCGAACGCATCGAGCGCCTGCAACGCACGCCACTGGGGCATTTTCAGCTGTTCCTCAAAGGCCTGAACGGTGACGCCCTGATCGTCAGCCGACGCCATGTGGCCGGTGTGCGCAAAATGATGCAACAGCTTTAATTCGCCACCCGCAGGCGAATTTCTCACCCGATTGCCGGACGTCCGGGGCCAGGGAGGCCAGGCAATTCCTGATTCAAGTCAAAGCGGATTTGGTTGAGCTGTTATTATCTGCCGTATCTATTCAGTACGGATTGATCCATGTCCTCTCGCGAAATCCGCATCGCCACCCGCAAAAGTGCTCTCGCCCTGTGGCAGGCCGAATACGTCAAAGCCCGTCTGGAAGAGGCCCATCCGGGGCTGCTCGTGACGTTGGTGCCCATGGTCAGTCGCGGCGACAAGCTACTCGACTCGCCGCTGTCGAAAATCGGCGGCAAGGGCCTGTTCGTCAAGGAGCTGGAAACCGCGCTGCTGGAAAATGAAGCCGACATCGCCGTGCATTCCATGAAAGACGTCCCGATGGACTTCCCGGAAGGCCTCGGTCTGTTCTGCATCTGCGAGCGAGAAGACCCGCGCGATGCCTTCGTCTCCAATACCTATGCCAGCCTGGACGAATTGCCGTCAGGCAGCATCGTCGGCACCTCCAGCCTGCGCCGTCAGGCTCAGTTGCTGACCCGTCGCCCGGACCTGGAAATCCGCTTCCTGCGCGGTAACGTCAACACGCGCCTGGCCAAGCTCGATGCCGGCGAGTACGACGCCATCATCCTCGCGGCGGCCGGTCTGATTCGACTGGGCTTCGAGGATCGCATCACCTCGGCGATCAGCGTCGATGACAGCCTGCCGGCCGGTGGCCAGGGTGCTGTAGGCATCGAATGCCGCTCCGCCGACCGCGAAATTCACGCCTTGCTCGCGCCGCTGCACCATCAGGACACCGCCACCCGTGTCACCGCCGAACGTGCCCTCAACAAACATCTGAATGGCGGTTGCCAGGTGCCGATCGCCTGCTACGCCGTGCTGGAAGGCGAGCAGATCTGGTTGCGTGGCCTGGTGGGCGATCCGAGCGGCGGTCTGCTGCTCAGCGCCGAAGCCCGTGCGCCGCGCGGCGATGCCGAAGCACTGGGTGTGCGAGTGGCCGAAGACCTTCTGAGCCAGGGTGCCAACGACATTCTGAAAGCGGTCTACGGTGAGGCAGGTCACGAGTGACGGGCTGGCGCCTGCTGCTGACGCGTCCGGCGGATGAGTCGGCGGCGCTGAGCGCTGTGTTGGCCGAAGCGGGGATTTTCAGCAGCAGTTTGCCGCTTTTGGAAATTGCACCGATTCCGGCCTCTGCCACAATGCGCCAGGTGATTCAGGATCTGGATCGTTATTGCGCCGTGATTGTGGTCAGCAAACCCGCCGCCAGAATCGCGGTGGACCTGGTCGACCAGTACTGGCCGCAAGCACCGCGCCTGAAGTGGTTCAGCGTAGGCGCGGCGACGGCGCAGATCCTTGATGAACACGGGTTGGACGTGAGTTTCCCGGCCGAAGGTGATGACAGCGAAGCCTTGCTGGAGCTTGCGTCGTTGCGCGAGGCTGTCGAGCAGCCTGATCCACGGGTGCTGATCCTGCGTGGGGAGGGTGGCCGTGAGTTGCTCGCTGAGCGTTTGCGCGAGCTTGGTGCTAGTGTCGACTATCTGGAGTTGTATCGCCGCAAGCTTCCACAGTATCCGCCGGCAACACTGCCTGAGCGGATCAAGGCGGAACGCTTGAACGGGCTGGTGGTCAGCAGTGGACAGGGTTTTGAGCATCTGTATCAATTGGCCGGCGATGCCTGGCCACAGTTGGCGCAGTTGCCGTTGTTTGTACCAAGCCCCAGGGTCGCCGAGCTGGCACGTGCCGCCGGGGCCCAAACAGTTGTGGATTGTCGTGGCGCGAGTGCCACGGCTTTGCTGACGGTGTTACGGGAGCATCCCGAACCCGTTCTCTAATGCAAAGGATGGATACGTGAGCGAAACAGCCTTGCCTAAAGATGACTCCCGGCCAGTGATCGATGCGCCGGTAGATGCACCGGTAGAAAGTGCGCCACCTGCTGCAGTGCAGCGCCGAGGCAATGGGCTGGCAATCGTCGCGCTGTTGCTGGGCGCCGCCGGTGTGGTGGTGGGCGGTTGGGGCGTCTGGCAGGTGCGTCACCTGCAAGCCAATACGCAGGAGCAGTTGAGTCAGGTGCAGGCGTTGAACGATCAGGCGCAAAGCCTGAAGCTCAACGAGCAACGCCTTAGTGCACGCCTTGAGCAAATGCCTGCCGCCGAAGAACTCGATGCCCGCAGCCGCCTGGTGATTCAACTGCAAGGCGATCAGCAGCGCTTGAATCAACGTCTGGAAACCGTCCTCGGCGCCAGCCGCAAGGACTGGCGCCTGGCTGAGGCCGAACACTTGCTGCGCCTGGCCAGCCTGCGGCTTTCGGCGTTGCAGGACATCAACAGCGCTCAGGCCCTAGTGCAGGGCGCCGACGAAATTCTTCGCGAACAGAACGATCCGGGTTCCTTTGCCGCTCGCGAGCAAGTGGCGAAAACCCTGGTCACCTTGCGCAGTACCGAACAGCCGGATCGCACCGGCCTGTTCCTGCGACTGGGTGCGCTGCGCGATCAGGTGGTCAGCCTCACCGAGCTGGCTCCCGAGTACAAGGACCGGGGTGATTCGCTGCTGGGCCTGACCGCCGATGGCGACGGCGCCAGTCGTTGGGCGCAGTGGTGGGATCAGATCTCGCGTTACATCCGTATCGATTTCAATGCCGATAAAAATGTCCGTCCGCTGCTGGCAGGGCAAAGCCTGAGCCAGGTGCGCCTGGCCTTGAGCCTGGCGCTTGAACAGGCGCAGTGGGCGGCGCTCAATGGTCAGGCTGCGGTCTACACCCAGGCGCTGGCCGAGGCGCGGGACGTGCTCAAGGGTAATTTCAACCCGGACAACCCGCAGAGCAAAGTGATGCTCGAACAGGTTGGCGAACTGAGCAAGCAGCCGGTCACCGTGGTCACGCCGGACCTGACCGGCACGCTGAGCGCGGTTCAGGGCTATCTCGAGCGACGTAATGTCAACGCCGAGGACTCGATCAAACCCATGGCCAAACCTGCCGCAAGCACCGTGCAGGAGGCCACGCCATGAAACGCCTCTATGTGATCGTGTTTCTGGCCATCGCCGTTGCCGCCGCGCTGGGACTGGCGATTGCCGAGCATTCCGGCTACGTGCTGATCGCCTACAAGAGCTTCCGTTTCGAATCGAGCCTGTGGGCCACCCTGGCGCTGTTGGCGGTGCTGTGGCTGGTGTTCTGGGGCATCAAGGCGTTGATCGAATTGGTGACGACCTCTAGCGGCGTGGTCAACCCATGGTCGCGGCGCAATCGCAGTCGTCGGGTGCAAGTGGCGATCGAGCACGGTCAGCTGGATTTGGCTGAGGGTCGCTGGGCCAGCGCGCAGCGTCATCTGCATCGCGCCGCCGAAGCCGAGCGCCAGCCGCTGCTTTACTACCTCGGCGCTGCCCGCGCGGCGAACGAACAGGGTCATTACGAAGAAAGCGATAACCTGCTGGAGCGCGCACTGGAGCGACAGCCTCAGGCCGAGTTGGCGATTGCCCTGAGTCATGCCCAATTGCAGACCGACCGTGGCGACACCGACGGCGCCCTCTCGACGTTGCAGGCGATGCATGAGCGTCACCCTCACAACGTTCAGACCTTGCGCCAGTTGCAACGCTTGCATCAGCAGCGCGGCGACTGGTCAGCGGTGATTCGCCTGCTGCCGGAGCTGCGCAAGGATAAGGTCCTGCCAGCGGCCGAGCTGGCCGAACTTGAGCGCCGGGCCTGGGGTGAAAACCTGTCCCTGGCTGCGCGTCAGGAAGAAGACGGGACGGTGGGTTTGCAATCGCTCAACCGCGCCTGGCAACAACTCACCTCGGCTCAGCGCCAGGAACCGCAACTGGTATTGGCGTATGCCGAGCAACTTCGGCAACTGGGCGCGCAGGTTGAGGCCGAAGAGGTCCTGCGAACGGCGCTCAAGCGCAACTACGACAGCCATCTGGCACGCCTTTACGGGCTGGTTCGCGGCAGTGACTCTGCGCGTCAATTGCAGACCGCCGAGGGCTGGCTCAAGGATCATCCGGCTGACCCGAGCCTGTTGCTGACCCTTGGTCGTCTGTGTCTGCAAAACAGTTTGTGGGGCAAGGCCCGGGACTATCTGGAAAGCAGCCTGCGCGTGCAGCGCAACCCGGAAGCCTGTGCCGAGCTGGCTCGGCTGCTGGCGCAATTGGGCGACACCGAGCGCAGCAACCAGCTGTTTCAGGAAGGCCTTGGCCTGCTGGACGAACGCTTGCTGGCCGCGCCGCTACCGGCGCCGGTTCATGCCTGATTGTGTGGCGAGGGGGCAAACTCCCTCGCCACGCAGTAGGTTTTGCAGCGACGTTTTCTTACATTCGTAGAGCCTCGACGGCAGAGTCCTACAGAGGACTACACCTGATCCTCTCGCTTCTGTCGGGAATTCCCTACACTTCTGCTGAAGTGTCCTTGCTGGCTTGCCTTGAAAGGCTGCTGCGCTTTCCTCTACCGTAACCACTTGTCTCTACTGGTACGGAAAAGCCATGACGTTGGCCTGCTCACGCTCCTTGTTTTTCATGGTTTTCATTGCCGGCGCGCTGGCGTTGGGCGTTTCCTACTACCTGGAATATGCAGTCGGCCTCAAGCCCTGCGGGCTGTGTCTTTTACAGCGGTTTTGCCTGACGATTCTCACGGGGGGCTGCCTGATGGCTGCGGTTCATGGCCCCGGTCGCGTCGGCTCGTTCCTGTATTGGCTGCTCGGTCTGTTGTGCAGTCTGGCGGGTACGGTGACGGCGTGGCGTCAGGTGTTGTTGCAAGGCGATCCGGTGCAACAGCTGTCAGTATGCTCGCTCAGTCTGGCGGACCCGTTCGCAAGCACCCCCTTGGTTTATGTGGTGCAGCAGATGTTCAAAGGTACGGCCGAATGCGCACAGATTTCCTGGACGCTGTTTGACCTGAGCTTGCCCGAGTGGAGTCTGCTCTTCTTCATCGCCATGACGATCCTGAGTGTTTACCAGTTGCTGCGCGTGGTCTGGATCGCTTGTCAGCGACCGTTCAGCGGCACGTCGTCGCACCGGGCGCTGGCCGGCGATTAAACACTTGTATGAACTTTATCTGCTGCGTACCTTGAAGCCACAGTCGCGCGGGCATAATCTGGCCCGCACGTGTCATTGGAATTATGTTGCTCGAATGACGCTCTGCCTGGCCGACTCTTGATCTTCAAGTGTGCGACAGGTGTAGAGCAGCATGACCCACAAGGGAAGAGAGACCGCCATGCTCGAAAGTTGTCAGAATGCTCAGGAACGCTGGGGTGGAGTGCATCTGCTGATCGATCGTTGGTTGCAGGAACGTCACGAACTGGTTCGGGCCTATGATGATCTCGGCGCCAAGCCTGAGGCGCTGGGTGAGAACCGCAAGCCATTGCAGGAATTCTGCGGCGTGCTGGTCGATTACGTGTCTGCCGGGCACTTCGAGATCTACGAACAGCTGACGGGGGAGGCCAAGGCTTTCAACGACAAGCGTGGTCTGGAACTCGCCGAGACCATCTACCCACGCATCGACGTCATCACCGAGAAGCTGCTCGCGTTCAACGACCTGTGTGACGCAGGCAAATGCGTAGCAGAGAAATTCAAGGAGCTGGGTGGCCTGTTGCACGAACGCTTCGAACTGGAAGACTGCCTGATCGAAGTGCTGCACACCGCTCACAAGGAAGTGGATTCGGTTCAGGCCTGACCCCCTTCCTGCCACACCTCAAAACGGTGCGCTTTGCGCGCCGTTTTTCGTTTCCGCTGTTTAGCTGGTGGCGCCGCGCAATTCGACTTCGAATACCAGCGGCGTGAACGGCTCGATCAAGTCGCCGGCACCGTCGGCGCCATAGGCTTGGGCCGATGGAATCACCAATCGCCACTTCGCACCGACCGGCATGTTTTGCAGCGCGCTGCGCCATCCGCTGATCACGCTGTCGAGACTGAACCACTGCGGCTGAGTGTTCTGATCGAACACGGTGCCGTCGGGAAGACGACCGACGTACAGCACCTGAACCTTGCCATTCGGACCGGCTTTCGCGCCGGTGCCGGGTGTCAGCTCCGTCAGCAATATTCCATCGGCCAGTTCGCGAACGCCGGGTCTGGTTTTTTCTTCGGCGAGAAATCGGTGCTCTTTTTCGAGGGCGGCTTCGCTCTGTGGCGGAGGCGACTGCAAAGCTGTCTGCGCTTCGTGCTCGGTCAGAATCTGTTCGATCTGCTCATCTTTCAGGGCCAGGGGTTTGCCTTGATAGGCTTGCTGCAAACCTTCGACCAGCGCTTGCAGTTGCAGGTCGGGAACCTCCAGGCGCAAGCGTTCGCCGAGGCTCGCGCCCAGGCTGTAAGCGAGATCGTGAGCTTCATTTTCCTGGGTTTTTTCGGCGGCTTGAGCGATGGAAAAAAACACGCACAGCGATAAAAAAAGGTAGCGCGACATGGGCACTCTCCGACCTGAGATGCGGCAGATTATGCCAGTGTGAATGCGTTCGACAGTGAACTTGTTTTGCGTAAGCGCAGAAGATTTTCGATCCGTTGCAACGCGACGCTTTCGATACTGTCAACATGCCCTAGCGGCGGTAGCAGCAGAGGTCTAGTATGAGCCGCACCCACGTCAGCCAGGAGGTAAACCATGTCGGCCACCAAGAAGCCTGTAAATACCCCGTTGCACTTACTCCAACAACTCTCGGGCAGCCTGCTCGAGCATCTGGAAACCGCTTGTTCCCAAGCCTTGGCTGATGCTGAAAAACTGCTCGCCAAACTGGAAAAACAGCGCGGAAAAGCACAAGAGAAATTGCACAAATCCCGCACCAAATTGCAGGACGCTGCGGCGGCCGGCAAAGCCAAGGCACAAGCCAAGGCGAAGGACGGCGTGCAGCAACTCGAAGACGTGCTCGATGCCCTCAAGGATCGTCAGTCCGACACCCGCGCCTACATTCTGCAACTCAAGCGCGATGCCCAAGAAAGCCTGAAACTGGCCCAGGGCGTCGGTCGTGTTCAAGAGGCTGTCGCCAAGGCGTTGTCCTTGCGTGCGGCCAAGCCTGCTGCGGCCCCTGCGAAGAAAGCCGCTGCCAAACCGGCTGCTGCAAAAGCACCGGCCAAACCTGCCGCCAAGGCACCTGTGAAAGCGGCAGCTAAACCTGCAGCTAAACCTGCGGCGAAAAAACCAGTCGCTGCCAGCGCTGCGAAACCGGCTGCAAAACCAGCCGCTAAAACTGCTGCTGCCAAACCTGCTGCCAAGCCAGCCGCTGCCAAAACAGCTGCCGCAAAACCGGCTGCAAAAACCACTGCTGCCAAACCGGCCGTAGCGAAAACTACAGCGGTCAAACCCGCCGCAAAACCGGCCGCTAAAACAGCTGCAAAACCAGCCGCTAAAACTGCCGCTGCGAAGCCTGCTGCCAAGCCAGTCGCCGCTAAAACCGCTGCCAAGCCAGCGGCAAAACCAGCGGCTAAAACTGCTGCTGCGAAACCTGCTGCCAAACCGGCCGCTACCAGGACTGCTGCTGCAAAACCTGCGACTGCAAAACCTGCCGTCGCTGCCAAGCCAGCCACCGCGGCAAAACCTGCCGCAGCGAAACCAGCAGCCAAACCTGCCGCTGCCAAGCCGGCTGCAAAACCAGCTGCCAAGCCAGCAGCCAAACCAGCCGTGAAAAAACCGGCCGCTGTTGCCAAGCCGGCCCCGGTAATTGCTGCCAAGCCAGCGACACCGGCGCCATCCGCTTCGGCCGCGCCTGCACCAGTAGCCTCCACCTCGACAGTCACCACGGCGCCAACGCCTGTCGCACCGTCGAGCACCAGCTCCACCCCAACCAGCGCTTCCTAAGTGCCGGTTGCCGCGACGCGCAGCTGATGCAGCGCGTCGCGGTCCAGGTGGGCGGCATCCGCCGCCACACCCTCCAGCCAGGCCGATAAATCGGTCGCCTCACACTGCGGCCAATTCAACGCCGCTCGCTCCAGCCGCATCAGCAAATGCCGCTCGGCTTCCAGCTCCAGCGTTTTTACTTGTTCGCGTAACGCATTCAGTTCGGCGTCCTCAGTCGCGACGACTTTCCATCGCATGCGCAAGGCGCGCAGCGGTTGAACGACATCCGCGTCCCAAGGCTGCGCCACGTTGCGAAGCTGCTGCAGTCGATGCTCGTTGCAGGCGACTCCCCGCTGGCCCAGCCACAACCCGCACAGCAACAGGCACACATTCACCCCCGCCGATTGCAGGGTCAGGCACGCGGCTTCAACGCCGGGACGGGCATAAGTGCCAAGGGAAAAGCTCCACAGGTCAGAGGACATAGTGCTACTCGCGCCAGTTGCGAGCGAAGCTGGTAGACTCCGCCGCCATTATGATTCGACTTCAGAACCTGACTTTACAGCGTGGCCCGCAACGTCTGCTAGAAGACGCCGAGCTGACCCTGCACGCCGGCCACAAAGCCGGCCTCATCGGTGCCAACGGCGCCGGCAAATCGAGCCTGTTCGCCTTGATCCGGGGCGAACTGCACCCGGACTCGGGTGACTGCTTCCTGCCGGCCGACTGGCGCATCGCCCACATGCGCCAGGAGATCGAGACGCTCGAACGCCTGGCGGTCGACTACGTGCTCGATGGCGACCTGCGCCTGCGCGAGGTACAACGTGACCTCGCCGCGGCCGAAGCCGCCCATGACGGCACCGCTCTGGCCCGCCTGCACTCGGAACTCGACAGCGCCGACGGCTACACCGCCGATGCTCGTGCCCGCAAGCTGCTGGCCGGGCTTGGGTTCACCAATGAGCAGATGGATCGCCAGGTCGGCGATTTCTCCGGTGGCTGGCGGATGCGTCTGAACCTGGCGCAGGCATTGATGTGCCCCTCGGACTTGCTGCTGCTCGACGAACCGACTAACCACTTGGACCTCGACGCCATCATCTGGCTCGAAGAATGGCTGAAAAGCTATCCCGGCACCTTGCTGCTGATTTCCCACGACCGGGATTTTCTCGACGCCGTGGTTGATCACGTGGCCCACGTCGACCAACGCAAAATCACCCTGTATCGCGGTGGTTACAGCGCTTTCGAACGAGCCCGCGCCGAACGTCTGGCCCAGCAACAGCAGGCCTACGAGAAGCAGCAGGCGCAGCGTGCGCACATGGAAAGCTACATCGCCCGCTTCAAGGCCCAGGCCACCAAGGCCCGCCAGGCCCAGAGCCGGATCAAGGCGCTGGAGCGGATGGAAGAATTGTCCGCCGCCCACGTCGATTCGCCGTTCGACTTCGTCTTCCGCGAGTCGACGAAGATTTCCAGCCCGCTGATCGATCTGTCCGATGCCCGTCTGGGCTACGGCGACAAAGCCGTGCTGGAGAAGGTCAAGCTGCAACTGACCCCCGGCGCGCGCATCGGTTTGCTCGGCCCCAACGGCGCCGGTAAATCGACCCTGATCAAAAACCTCGCCGGTGAGCTTTCGCCGCTGGCCGGTCGGCTGACCCGTGGCGAGAACACCGTCGTCGGCTACTTCGCCCAACATCAGCTCGATTCCCTCGACTCGAAGGCCAGCCCGTTGCTGCACTTGCAGCGTCTGGCGCCAACCGAGCGTGAACAGACGTTGCGCGACTTCCTCGGTGGTTTCGACTTCCGCGGCGCGCGCATCGACGAGCCAGTGCTGAACTTCTCCGGTGGCGAGAAGGCGCGTCTGGCCCTGGCGTTGATCGCCTGGGAGCGGCCGAACCTGTTGCTGCTCGACGAACCGACCAACCACCTGGACCTGGAAATGCGCCTGGCGCTGACCATGGCCCTGCAGGAATTCAGCGGTGCGGTACTGGTGGTCTCCCACGATCGTCATTTGCTCAAAAGCACCACCGACAATTTCTATCTGGTGGCGGACGGCAAGGTCGAGGAGTTTGATGGCGACCTGGAAGACTACGCCCGTTGGCTGGTCGACTACCGTCAGCGCAACGCCCCGGTCAGCTCCACGCCGGTCAATCCGGACAAGACTGACAAGAAGGCCCAGCGTCAGGCCGCCGCTGCGTTGCGTCAGCAACTGGCACCGCACAAGCGTGAGGCTGACAAGCTCGAAGCCGAGCTCGGCAAGCTCCACGAGAAGCTGGCGAAGATCGATACCAGCCTCGGCGACAGCGACATTTACGAGCCGGCGCGCAAGAACGACCTGCGTGATCTGCTGGCCGAGCAAGCCAAGCTGAAAGTGCGTGAAGCCGAACTGGAAGAAGCCTGGATGGAAGCCCTGGAATTGCTGGAAAGCATGCAGGCGGAGCTGGAGGCGCTGTCCTGATGGAGGCGTTCAAGCTGCCGCTGCCGGCGGTGTGGGTCGAGCCGATCTGGCTCGTCGTGCAAATCCTGCTGATTCTGTTGGCCGGTTACTTCACCCAGCGCTTTGTTGCGAAATGCCTGACACGCCTGGGCGAGCGCTACCCGTTTCCGCCGCAGTTGCTGATGCCGCTGCGGGGCGGTCTGCGCTGGCTGATCATGGGCAGTGCGCTGATTTTCGTGCTGGAACGCCTCGGGGTGTCGGCGACGGTGCTCTGGACCGCGTTGTCCGGCTTCGTCGCGGTAGCGGCGGTGGCGTTTTTCGCCATGTGGAGCGTGCTCTCCAATCTGCTCTGCGCGATCCTGATTTTCACCGTCGGCCCGTTTCGCCTCGGCGATGTGGTCGAGTTGGTGGACACCACTGACAAGCCTGGCGTCAAAGGTCGGGTGGTGGCGATCAATCTGCTTTACACCACGTTGATCGAAGCTGAAGAGCTTGGGACCGGCAGTGCGATGGTTCAGGTGCCTAACAGCCTGTTCTTCCAGCGCTCGGTTCGACGCTGGCGTGGGACTGATGTGCTCCCTTCGAGCGGGTTCGAGAAGTAAGCCTTCCGTTGCCTGACATGCCGCTTTCGCGAGCAAGCCCGCTCCCACACTAGGTCCGTGTGGTTCGCATGATTTGTGTTCGCCAAGATCAACTGTGGGAGCGGGCTTGCTCGCGAAGGGGCCCTTGAGTCTTAAAACGCTGGTCGGCGACCGCAACATCCTGCAAAAAATCGATGGTCATCGGCCCAAAGCCGCATTAGCTTAGACATCTGTTTACGAGTCTGAGTCGAGGTGTGCGATGGAGCTTCAAACATGGCTGGCGTTTTTTGCCGCCTGCTGGGTGATCAGCCTGTCTCCCGGTGCCGGCGCCATTGCGTCGATGTCCAGCGGTCTGCAATACGGTTTCTGGCGCGGTTACTGGAATGCCCTGGGCCTGCAATTGGGCCTGGCGGTGCAGATCGCGATTGTCGGCGCCGGTGTCGGCGCGATCCTCACGGCCTCGGCCAGCGCTTTTTATGCGATCAAATGGTTCGGCGTGGCGTACCTGGTTTATCTCGCAATCAAGCAATGGCGCGCACTGCCCAGCGACATGAGCGATGACGCGGCGGTGCGTCAGATCGGCAAACCGATGGCCCTGGTGTTCCGCGGTTTCCTGGTCAACATCAGCAACCCCAAGGCCCTGGTGTTCATGCTGGCGGTGTTGCCGCAGTTTATCGATCCGCATGCGCCATTACTGGTTCAATACCTGATCATCGGCGTAACCATGGTCTGCGTTGACCTGATCGTCATGGCCGGTTACACCGGGCTGGCGTCCAAAGTGCTGCGCATGTTGCGCACGCCCAAGCAGCAAAGACGCATGAACCGCACGTTTGCCGGGCTGTTCATTGGCGCTGCGGCGTTTATGGCGACGCTGCGCAAAGCGGCGGTGTAAAACCGTCAGACACAAAAAAGGCGACCCTTGAGGTCGCCTTTTTCGTTCAAGGGATCAGCGCAAAATGACCGGCTCTGTATCCTCTGGCAGGTTATTGCTCAACGGCGCCTGCTCTTGCTGCTCATTCCCGCTGCCACCCAGTTGTTCGCTCAATTGACGAGCCACATCTTCCCCCAGGGACTTGGACACCTCACGTACCACCCGTGGGCGACTCTGTGAGATCTTCGCGTCCCGATGGTTCGTCAACTTGGTGTCCTGGCCTTCGCCCATCGCCGTGAAGGCCGAGGTGATTTCGAAGGTTTTGGTGTCGATCAGGCTGAAATCCGCTACCAGGGTCAGTGCCAGCACCGAGGAATAGCTGTCGGTGTTGGGTATCTCGTTGACATCACTGTTGAAGTCTACGTCCGACAAGGTGCCGAACAGTACATAGTCGGCGCCCTCGAAGTTGCCGGCCTTGATCCGTTCGATCACGTCATAGATATCGCCTTTGGACTCGGCGGTGTGCGGCTTGCCTTGCACCAGCTGGAACATTCCGGAGCGCAGCATCTGGCCCTTGATGTCGCCGGTGAATTTGCGCAGCTCAGTTTGCTCGATGTAACTGGTTTTGGATTCGAACTCGTCGTAGCTCGAAGAACCGCTGGCGCTGTACTCACCCTCGCGGTAATTGTTCTTGGACGAAACGGTGTGGATGTACTGCTCCACGCGCTCCTCGTACGCCAGGTCGGTTACTGCGACTTTCGGGGCCGCCTGCACGCTGAACGTGCAAGCCAGGGCCATCATCCCAATCCATGCGCGCATTGATTAATGCTCCGTAGTTTTGCGGATCTCTTTTTCGTCCATCCACTCGGCCAGACCGCTTTCAACGTCGATCAATTGCAGGCTGAATTTGTAGAAGACGTCCTTGTACTCGCTGCTGCGCTTGACGATCGAGCTGATCGAACCTTCAAGGCGGTATTTGGCGGCGATCATGTTGCCGATCTTGGACACGGTGGCTTTCTTGTACAGACCGCTCTGGTTTTGCAGCTGGATCTGATCAATCTGGCTCTGCATATCGGTGTTGTCGCTGGAGAAGCGTGCCGTGCCCGATTTCATCAGTTGGGTCTTGATGGTGGTGGTGATTTCACGGGTGTCGATGTATTCGCTGGTCTTGTTCTTCACGTCGTAGACCTGGACCACCGGGCGTCCACGCAGAATGCCGGACTGGGCGAGAGAGCGGGTCATGGACTCGGCGATGATCTGCAGGTCGGTGGAGCTGAACTCGTTGGTGATGGTTTCCACAGCCTTGGTGTCGCCATAGCTGGTGTTCTTGCTGCCCAGGGTCGGTGGGTGGTTGCTGGCGCAACCACTGGCCAGGAGGGCGATAGCGGCAATCATCGAAAAGCGTACAAACATGGGAATGCTCTCTGAAGCTGAACGAATAGGGTGTTAAGGCGTATTGATTTCCAGGCGGAAATCCACGGCCTTGGGGGTGGGCGCTATGGCCTGAATGTAGCGGGTCTGCTCGCCGTACATCATCTGGCTCTTCCAGGTTTCTTCTTCGGCAACCGGGAAGCCATCAGGGTCGAGCCAGGCAAAGCGGTAGTAGAAGGTCTTGTTGTCGGAGCTGGTGTTGCTCAGCTGTGTATTGACCGTAATGAAGCCGTTTTCCCGGGCGACACGCATGGCGTCGATCTCAATGTCCCTTAGCTTGCCCAAGGCCACGACCTTGCTGGCGGCTGTTGTGGCGCAACCGGCCAACAAGGCCAGGATGACGACAGCGATGAGTTTGAAGCGCATGGGAAGACTCCGTAATTAAAGTTGTTTGAAGCTGGCCACGGCTGTCGGGCTGGCGCTCGGGGTCGCGTGAACGGCCAGGCCGCTGGCGAAGACCTGGTTGCCCACGGCGCGCAGGCTGATGACTTGATAGCGCTGGTCAACGGTGATCTTGAGCACCGTCGTTCCAACCGCGACCTGGTGCTCGCCTTTCTTCAGGCGCAGGCGCACGACATGGGTGTTGTCCGGCAGGGTGCGCCACGTACGGGTATCGGCACCTTCGAACACGGTTGAAGTGAAACCGACTGCTATGCCCGCCAGCTGGCTGACTTGTTTGATCTTTTCCTGCGCCACGCCACGGGTAGCTGCACGAACAGTGGTGCGCACAATGATGCCCGGCATGTCGTCACGCAGTGCGCGGCGGGACATGGTGGTAATGCTGTTGAGTTGCGTCAGGGTGAGTTGCTGACCGTCCACGCCAATCTGGGTGAGCGGGGCGGTGGAGGTATCCGGCTTGATGACCGGGAAGGACAGCGGAGCGATCACCACGCCGGCGCTGATCGGCAGAGTCAGTGGCACGCGGATCGAACCCCGGGCCGGCGCCAGCCCGCTTTGCACGACGATCAGGATGTCGCTGTCTTCGTCCTTGGCACTTTTCTGGTCCAGATCCTTCAACGCCTGCTCCAGCAACGGAGTGTTCGGGCGCAGTTCGGCTGCTGTGCGGTAACCCGGTGCGGCCAGGTCTTTTTCGCCCAGGGCTTCGTAGACGAAGCCGGCCAGGTAATGGCTGAAGGCACTCTGGTAGCTGTTTTTCAGCCCAACCACTTCAGGTGCGTCGAGGCTGGCGACGGGATAGCCATGCAAGTCTTTTAACTCGGTCTTGATGCCTTCTTTCTCGGCTTCCTCTTCGCTCTTGAGGTATTCCTTGTCGCGCAGGTCGGCGATCACCGCTTCACGTTCGTGGGTTTTCTTGATCGCGATACGTGCGCCGTCGAAGTCGTTGACGGCCAGCAGGTTCAGGGCCATTTGCGTGGTCAGCATGACTTTTTCGTAGTCGTAGCCTTCGTAGCGGCGGACCTTGTCGTTCACCAGGAAGCTGCCGAACTGAGCGAGGTACTTGCCGGTATCGAGTTTGACCGACTCTTCCCATTGACCGACCACGACATCGGCGCTGCTCCAAGCGTTCTGGCTGCCGGACAGATCGCCCTTGGCGCGCAGCAGTTCACCCTTCTCGAAGTAGTAGAGGAGGTCCTTGTCGGCACCGAAGTTGTTCTTTTCCAGCAGGGTCAGCGCCGCATCGATATTGCCGGTAGCCAGCTGCAGGTTGGTTTGTGCGAGTTCCGAGTCGTAGTTGCGAAATACCGAACAGCCGGAGAGGAGCGTGACAGCGCTGAGCGCAATCACTGCAAGGGCGCGGGACGCCATAGGTACTTCTTCCCTGAATGGTAGGCAGCCGCGCTTGCTGGTCGGGCTTTTTGGACCTATCGGCGCAGACGGGCGTCCTGCCAATTCCTCATGAGCAGAGGAGCTTTGAGTGCCATATCGATCAATTGAAGGCTCGGCATTATAGACAGGGATAGTGGCGCGGTAATGGCTTTTTGATTGCTTTTAAACCGAATGTGCCATCATCTGGAAAAAGCACCAATCGAGGTCTGCGACGGCGTTTCAGACAACAAAGCTTGAGCGAAACTCATTCGAAGTGAACAATGTGTTACTTCGTATTTCCAATTGAGATTCATTCATGACTGCCCCGTCCCGTTTCTTGGCCTGGCTGGTATTGCCGCTGTTTGCCTTGTGCAGTTCCAATCTGCTGGCCGACACCGTAGAAGGTGCGCCGCAAGCGCTGCATTTGCTTGATTACATCGGCGCCGATTACCCGGAGTCGGTCGAGGCCGGCAAAGTCATCAATGAGTCTGAATACCGCGAGCAGCTGGAATTCAGTAAGGTGCTGCAAGGCCTGATCGCTGCCCTGCCGGCCAAGCCGGAAAAAGCGGTGCTGGAGCAGGGTGTCAGCACACTGCGCAAATCCATCGCTGCGCGGCAGGACGGCTCGGACGTTTCCCGTCAGGCACGGCAGCTCGGTGCGAAGCTGGCGGTGGCCTATGAAGTCAGTCAGGCGCCGATCATTACACCGGACCCAACCCGTGGTGCGTCGATGTACACCCAGCATTGCTCGGTCTGTCATGGCGATGCGGGGGCCGGTGATGGCCCTGCCGGTGTCGGCCTGACGCCGCCGCCAGCCAATCTGCGCGATGCCGCGCGGTTGGATCGCCTGAGCCTGTACGCGATCTACAACACCTTGGGGATGGGTGTCGAAGGCACTGACATGCCGGCCTTCGCCGACCAGCTGGACGATCGTCAGCGCTGGGACCTGGCGACCTACATCGCCGGTTTCAGTGCCGATTCGGCCGCAGCTGCATCTGAAAAGACCTACAACATCGCCGACCTGGCCCGTCAGACTCCGGCCGAAGTGCTGGCTGCCGAAGGCCCGCAAGCGGCAGCGACTTTCCGTGCGCAGCGTGCGCAACCGCCGCAGGTCAAGCGTGGCCCGGCGCAGTTGCTCGATTACACCGCTGCAACGCTGGACAAAAGTATCGCGGCCTATCGTGCCGGCGATCACGACCAAGCCTATGACCTGTCGGTGGCGGCGTACCTGGAAGGTTTTGAACTGGTCGAAAGCTCGCTGGACAACGTCGATGCCAACGTGCGCAAGGACACCGAAAAATCGCTGATGGCGTACCGTCAGTCTTTGCAGGACGGTTTGCCGGTGGCCCAGGCCCAAGAGCGTCTGGAGGCGGCCAAAGCCAAGTTGAAAGAGTCTGCCGGCCTGCTGGGCAGTGATGGCCTGAGTTGGTCCTTGAGTTACATCTCCGGTCTGCTGATTCTGCTGCGCGAAGGTCTGGAAGCGATTTTGGTGCTGGCGGCGATCCTAGCCTTCCTGCGCAACACCGGCCAGCAATCGGCGGTGCGCAGCGTCAACGTCGGTTGGGGCCTGGCGTTGCTGGCCGGTCTGGCGACCTGGGCACTGGCGGCGTACGTGATTGATGTCAGCGGCTCGCAGCGTGAATTGCTGGAAGGTGCGACGGCGTTGTTCGCCGCGGTCATGGTGCTCTGGCTCGGGGTGTGGATGCACGACCGTCGCCACGCGGCGGCCTGGCAGGATTACATCAAGAGCAGCCTGGTAGGCGGCGGTGGCCGTTTCGGTTTTGCGACACTGGCGTTTTTCTCGGTGTACCGCGAACTGTTCGAAGTGATTCTGTTCTACGAAACCCTGTGGTTGCAGGCGGGGCCGGCGGGGCATAACGCGGTGTTGGCGGGCGGGGCGACGGCGCTGGTGTTGTTGGTTGGCCTGGCGTGGGTGATTCTGCGGGGCTCGGCGAAACTGCCGCTGTCGCTGTTCTTCAGTATCAACGCCGGGTTGTTGTGCGCGTTGTCGGTGGTGTTTGCCGGTCATGGCGTGAAGGCGTTGCAGGAAGCCGGGATCTTCGGCACACGGCCGGTGCCGTTCTTTGACTTCGACTGGCTGGGCATTCACGCAGATGCGTATTCGCTGAGTGCGCAGGCGGTGGCGATCATTGCGATTATCGTGCTGTATGGGCGTAGCTGGATGGCGGAGAAGCGGCGGGTGCCGGTTTCCTGACAGCATTCGCTGCGCTCACTATCGCGAGCAGGCTCGCTCCCACAGAGATTGCGTATAACCTGTGGGAGCGAGCCTGCTCGCGATTTTTTTTGGAGAGGTAAAACGTGATGCGTGTGTGGATCGATGCCGACGCTTGCCCCCGGGCAGCGAAGGATCTGGTGGTGAAGTTCGCCCTCAAGCGTCAGTTCGAGGTGGTGCTGGTGGCCGGGCAGCCGCAGATCAAGCCGGGGCTGGCGCTGGTGAAGTTGATCGTGGTGCCGAGCGGGCCGGACGCGGCGGACGACTATCTGGTGGAACACGCGGTGCCCGGTGAGCTGGTGATCTGCAGCGATGTGCCGTTGGCGGATCGCTTGGTGAAGAAAGGTGTGGCGGTGCTGGACCCGCGAGGCAAGGAGTTCGACGCGCAGAACATGGGTGATCGGTTGGCGGTGCGCAACCTGTTCACCGACTTGCGTGAACAGGGGCAGATGAGCGGCGGGCCGGCGCCGTTTGGCGAGCGCGAGAAGCAGGCGTTTGCCAATGCGCTGGACCGGATCCTCACGCGGCTGACCCGCAAATCCTGAACTTCACGCTGAACCCTGTGGGAGCGGGCTTGCTCGCGAAGGCGGTGTGTCAGACACATTAATGCTGACTGACGCACCGCCTTCGCGAGCAAGCCCGCTCCCACAGGGAAATGGTGTTACTCGTCGTTTTCGTGGGTCAGTTCGAGCACGCGGTCGACCAGTTTGTTGATGCCGGACGCTGCTTCGCTGATCGATTGCGCCAGCATGTACGCCGGGGTGCTCACCAACTTGCGTGCTTTGTCTTCAACGATGTCAGTCACTGCGCAATCCTTGTGAGTGGCGCCCATCTTGTTCATCGCGGCGGCGGTATCGGCGTCATTGCCGATGGTGCAGGTCACGCCCGGTCCATAAATCTTCGCGGCCAGCGCCGGCGAGATGCAGATCAGCCCGACCGGTTTGCCCGCTTCGGCAAACGCCTCGGTCAGGGCGAGAACATCGGGGTGCACGGTGCAGCCAGCGCCTTCGATGGCGAAGTTCGACAGGTTCTTCGCCGCGCCAAAACCACCCGGCACGATCAGCGCATCGAACTCTTCGACGTCAGCTTCGCGAATATCCTTGATGTTGCCCCGGGCGATCCGCGCCGACTCCACCAGCACATTGCGCGACTCGGGCATTTCTTCGCCGGTCAGGTGGTTGATCACGTGCAACTGCGCGATGTTGGGGGCGAAGCACTGTACCTGCGCGCCGCGCTGATCCAGTCGCAGCAAGGTAATCACGCTTTCGTGGATCTCGGCGCCGTCGTAGACGCCACAGCCGGAAAGGATCACTGCAATTTTTTTGCTCATGGGCTTTTCTCCAGATTCATGGCGTTAAATGTCCACTAATTTGTCACTCGTTGCCATAGGTTCAATTCGCGGCTACACCTAGCATCTGTCCTCAAGATTCCGATCAGGGCGCGTCATGGACTTCATTCTGTATGCGGTGCCGTTCTTCTTTGTACTGATTGCCGTCGAACTGCTGGCCGACCGTTGGCGCGGGGTCAGCAACTATCGGGTGGCCGACGCGATCAACAGCATCAGCACCGGCGTGCTGTCGACCACCACGGGCCTGTTGACCAAGGGCGTGGGGCTGGTGACCTATGCCTTTGCGCTCAAGCATCTGGCGCTGTTCGAACTCTCTGCCGACAGCGTCTGGGTCTGGGTGTTCGCCTTCGTTCTCTACGACTTCTGCTACTACTGGCTGCATCGCATGGGCCACGAACGCAACATCCTCTGGGCCGCACATTCGGTGCATCACCAGAGCGAGGACTACAACCTCTCCACGGCGTTGCGCCAGACCAGTACCGGTTTCCTGTTGAGCTGGATTTTCTACCTGCCGATGGCGGTACTCGGCGTGCCGCTGCTGGTGTTTGTCAGCGTCGCCGCGTTGAACCTGCTGTATCAATTCTGGGTGCACACCCGGCACATTCCCAAGCTCGGGTGGTTCGAGTGGTTCTTCGTCACGCCATCCAATCATCGGGCCCACCATGCACAGAACGCTCTCTACATGGATCGCAACTACGGCGGGGTGTTCATTATCTGGGACCGTCTGTTTGGATCGTTCCAGGAAGAAGACGACAACGAGCCGGTGATTTTCGGCGTGACCACGCCACTGGCGAGCTGGAATCCGTTGTGGGCGAACGTGCAGTTTTACGCGCAGCTGTGGGATGACGCGCGACGGGCTGAAAGCACGTGGGACAAGCTGCGGATCTGGTTCATGCGCACCGGTTGGCGGCCAGCGGACGTGGCGGCGAAATACCCGATGAGCAAGCCGGACTTGAGCCAGTTCCGCAAATTCGAAGTGCCGCTGGACGGGCGTCAGCAGATTTATGTGCTGTTGCAGTTCTGCGTCTACATCGCGCTGGGCAGTTACTTGATGAACTTCGAGCCACACCTGCCGACCGCTGCGCTGGTGCTCGGCTGGAGCGCCGTGGCGCTGGGATTGTTTACGTTGGGCGTGGCCCTGGAGAATCGCCCGTGGGCGTTGAAGCTGGAGCTGCTGCGGCTGGCGTCGAACGTGCCGCTGGTGTGGCTGGCGCCGCTGCTCGGGCTGTGGCCGGCCAGCGCGGTGGGCTGGGTCGGCCTGCTGAGTTACAGCCTGCTCAGCGGAATCGGTCTCTACTGTTGCAGAAACCGCTTCACTCGCTTGGCGTCTTGACCTCGGCGGCCTTGGCCTGTTCGGCTTTCAAGGCCTGCTCTTCGGCATAAACCTGCTTGGCCAGACGCGCATTTTTCAAGCGGCGACGCAGCCACAGGCCGAAGCCCAGCACCAGCAGGGCGCCGAGCACCCATAGCTCATACTTCTTGACGCTGCCCAGCATGCCTTCGAGCACCGCGCCGAAGTGATAGGCCGCAGCCGCCAGTGCGGCCGCCCAGATCGCGGCGCCGATTCCGTTCAGCAACAAGTAACGTCCCGGCGGATAACCCGACAGGCCGATCGCCACCGGCATCACCGTGCGCAAACCGTAGACAAAACGGAAGCTCAGCACCCAGATGTCCGGGTGCCTGCGAATGTGTTCCAGTGCCCGGTCGCCCATCATCTGCCAGCGAGGCTTGCGCGCCAGCAACTTGCGGCCGTGCTTGCGTCCCAGGAAGTACCACAGCTGGTCGCCGGCATAACTGCCGAAAAACGCCACGACCACCACGATGTTGATGTCCATGTATCCACGGAACGCGAGGAAGCCTGCGAGCACCAGGATGGTTTCGCCTTCGAAGAACGTGCCGAGAAAAAGGGCAAAGTAGCCGAAGTCATGCAGAAATTGTTGGAGCATTGTCTGGGTGCTGGCGAAATGAACGCGCAGCCTAACCCTTCGTGCACATTCATGAAAGTGTCCAAATGTGTCTCGACGTGAACATTTCCTACAAGGACAATGGAATGCGACTACGTGTCACGGGGGTGCACACAACTGTAATACCACGGTCATAATGGCCGCTTATAACTGTCACGCTCGCCCGCCAGCGCGGGCTCAGGAGTCTGCCGTGAGTTTTACCCCCGCCAATCGCTTGTTTCCAGCCACCCGCCTGCGCCGTAACCGCCGTGATGATTTCTCGCGTCGACTGGTTCGTGAAAACGTCCTGACTGTCGATGACCTGATCCTGCCGGTGTTTGTGCTGGACGGTGAAAACCGTCGCGAAGCGGTGGCCTCGATGCCCGGCGTTGAACGCCTGACCATCGACCTGTTGCTGGAAGAAGCGGCCAAGTGGGTTGAACTGGGGATTCCAGCCGTGGCGCTGTTCCCGGTCACGCCACCGGAACTCAAGTCGCTGGACGCCGCCGAAGCGTGGAACCCCGACGGCATTGCCCAGCGCGCCACTCGCGCCCTGCGTGCGCAGTTCCCTGAACTGGGGGTGATCACCGACGTCGCGCTGGACCCGTTCACCACCCACGGTCAGGACGGTATCCTCGACGAAGAAGGCTACGTGCAAAACGACATTACCGTCGACGCACTGGTCAAGCAGGCCCTGTCCCACGCCGAAGCCGGTGCTCAAGTGGTGGCCCCGTCGGACATGATGGACGGTCGCATTCAGGCGATCCGCGAAGCCCTCGAGCTGGCCGATCACGTCAACGTGCGGATCATGGCCTATTCGGCGAAGTACGCCAGCGCCTATTACGGCCCGTTCCGCGATGCGGTGGGTTCGGCGCTGAACCTGGGCAAAGCCAACAAGGCCTCCTATCAGATGGACCCGGCCAACAGCAACGAAGCCCTGCACGAAGTGGCGGCGGACTTGTCAGAAGGCGCAGACATGGTCATGGTCAAGCCAGGCATGCCGTATCTGGATATCCTTTACCGGGTCAAAGAAGAATTCAAAGTGCCGACTTTTGTTTATCAGGTCAGCGGTGAATACGCCATGCACATGGCGGCGATCCAGAATGGCTGGTTGAGCGAAGGGGTTATCCTCGAATCCCTGACCGCTTTTAAACGTGCAGGCGCTGATGGCATCCTGACTTACTTTGCCGTACGTGCTGCTCAATTGTTACGAGAGCAAAAATAGCCCTCCCAGGAACATTCGATGAATACCGAAGGACTCACTGAAGTTGCAGTACAAGAGGCTCAACCCGTGGTGGAGCCGATCGCCGAAACCCCGCCGGAGCTGGAACCTGCTCCGCCCGCGGTAGTGGTCGAAACCGCGCCGGCGGCGCCAGCGATTGTCATTCCGGGCCTGGATGACAGCAGCCTGTACATCCACCGCGAACTCTCGCAACTGCAGTTCAACATCCGCGTGCTGGAGCAGGCGCTGGACGAGTCCTATCCGTTGCTGGAACGGCTGAAGTTCCTGCTGATTTTCTCCAGCAACCTGGATGAGTTCTTCGAAATTCGTGTGGCCGGTCTCAAGAAGCAGATCACCTTCGCCCGTGAACAGGCCGGCGCCGATGGTCTGCAACCGCACCAGGCCCTGGCCCGGATCAGTGAGCTGGTACACGGTTACGTTGACCGCCAGTACGCCATCCTCAACGACATTCTGTTGCCGGAACTGGAGAAACATCAGGTCCGCTTCATCCGCCGTCGTTACTGGACCACCAAGCTCAAAACCTGGGTCCGCCGTTATTTCCGCGACGAGATCGCACCGATCATCACCCCGATCGGCCTCGACCCGACGCACCCGTTCCCGTTGCTGGTGAACAAGAGCCTGAACTTCATCGTCGAGCTCGAAGGCATCGACGCCTTCGGTCGCGATTCCGGTCTGGCGATCATCCCGGCCCCGCGTCTGCTGCCGCGAGTGATCAAGGTGCCGGAAGAAGTCGGTGGCCCTGGCGACAACTATGTCTTCCTGTCATCGATGATCCACGCGCACGCCGATGACTTGTTCCAGGGCATGAAGGTCAAGGGCTGCTACCAGTTCCGCCTGACCCGAAACGCCGACCTTGCCGTCGACACCGAAGACGTGGAAGACCTGGCCCGCGCCCTGCGTGGCGAGCTGTTCTCCCGTCGCTACGGTGATGCGGTGCGTCTGGAAGTGGCCGACACGTGCCCGAAACACCTGTCCGACTACCTGCTCAAGCAGTTCAACCTGCACGAGACCGAGTTGTATCAGGTCAACGGTCCGGTCAACCTGACCCGCCTGTTCAGCATCACCGGCCTGGACAGTCAGCGCGAGCTGCAATACCTGCCGTTCACGCCGCAGATCCCGAAACTGCTGCAGAACAGCGAGAACATTTTCAGCGTGATCAGCAAGCAGGACATTCTGCTGCTGCACCCGTTCGAGTCGTTTACGCCTGTGGTCGATTTGCTGCGTCAGGCGGCGAAGGATCCGCACGTATTGGCGGTGCGTCAGACGCTGTACCGCTCCGGCGCCAACTCGGAAATCGTCGATGCGCTGGTGGATGCGGCGCGTAACGGCAAGGAAGTCACCGCGGTGATCGAATTGCGCGCGCGGTTCGACGAAGAGTCCAACCTGCAACTGGCCAGCCGTCTGCAAGCGGCCGGTGCGGTGGTGATCTACGGCGTGGTCGGCTTCAAGACCCACGCCAAGATGATGCTGATCCTGCGTCGCGAAGCCGGCGAGATTGTGCGTTACGCCCACTTGGGTACCGGCAACTACCACGCGGCCAACGCCCGTCTGTACACCGACTACAGCCTGCTGACCTCCGACGACGCCCTGTGCGAAGACGTCGGCAAATTGTTCAGCCAGCTGATCGGCATGGGTAAAACCTTGCGCATGAAGAAGCTGTTGCACGCGCCGTTCACCCTGAAGAAGGGCATGCTCGACATGATTGCCCGGGAGACGCAGTTCGCCCTCGACGGCAAACCGGCGCACATCATCGCCAAGTTCAACTCGCTGACCGATCCGAAGATCATCCGCGCGCTGTACAAGGCCAGCCAGTCCGGCGTGCGCATCGATCTGGTGGTGCGTGGCATGTGCTGCCTGCGTCCGGGCATCGCCGGGGTTTCGCACAACATCCACGTGCGCTCGATCATCGGCCGCTTCCTGGAACACACCCGGGTCTTCTACTTCCTCAATGGCGGTGAAGAGCAGATGTTCCTCTCCAGTGCCGACTGGATGGAACGCAACCTCGACAAGCGCGTCGAGACTTGCTTCCCGGTGGAAGGCAAGAAGCTGATCATGCGGGTCAAGAAAGAGCTGGAGCTTTATCTCACCGATAACACTCACAGCTGGAGCCTGCAGGCGGACGGTCGTTACATCCGCAACACGCCGACCGGCAACCAGAACCCGCGCAGTGCCCAGGCCACGTTGCTGGAGCGGTTGGGCAGCCCGATTCTGGCGGTGCGTTAACCTTCACGCGGCATAAAAAATGGCGATCCCTGCGGATCGCCATTTTTGTTTGCATTGACACTATTACTGTAGGAGCCGGCTTGCCGGCGATAGCGCCCTCGAAATCGCCATCGCCAGCAAGCTGGCTCCTACAGGTGTCGCCTGAGCGCACAGACCCGTAGGAGCGAGGCTTGCCCGCGAAGGCGTCCTCAAAATCGCCTTCGCCGGCAAGCCGTGCTCCTACAGAACCGTGTACGGCGAGCGTTTTTCGGGGGTTTACCGGACGTTGAGCACGAAACCCACACGCGTCAGCCATTCAGCTTCCAGCGCAAAGTCAGCCTGGGTCAGCTGGTTGTCGTCCAGCCAGTTTTCCGGGAACAACACCTCCAGGCTGTCACCATTGGCGTGCAGCGCCACTTGAGGCATTTCCTGGGTGCCGCGGATGTGATGGAACAGGATCGCAAAGCGCAGCAGCACGCACAGGCGAATCAGTTTGATGCCTTCATCGCCAAAATCGGCAAACCGGTCCCGGGGAATATTGCGGCGGTGGCCACGCACCAGTAGCGCGAGCATCAGTTGGTCTTCGCGGGAGAACCCGGCGAGGTCCGAGTGCTCGATCAGGTACGAGCCGTGCTTGTGATATTGATAGTGAGCGATGTCCAGGCCCACTTCATGGACCTTGGCAGCCCAGCCGAGCAGTTCGCGCCAGACGCCGTCGTCCAGCTCCCAATCTTCCGCCACCTGATCGAACGCATGCAGTGCCTTGCGCTCGACCCGTGCCGCTTGTTCCAGATCGACGTGGTAACGCTCCATCAGCGAACTGAGCGTGCGCTCACGGACGTCTTCATGATGGTGACGACCCAACAGGTCATAGAGCACGCCTTCGCGCAGAGCGCCTTCGCAGTGGTCCATGCGTTGCAGTTCGAGGGCGTCGAAGATCGCTTCGAGAATCGCCAGGCCCGCCGGGAAAATCGCCCGGCGGTCAGGCTTGATGCCTTCGAAGTCGATTTTCTCGACGTCGCCGAGCTTGATCAGCTTGCGCTTGAGCCAGGCCAGGCCTTGGGCGTTGACCTCGCCCGTACCGTGACCGCCGGCTTTCAGCGCCAGGCCGATGGCGCGGATGGTGCCCGAGGAGCCGATGGCTTCATCCCAGGTCAGGCGATGCAGGGCGTGTTCGATGCTCATGATCTCCAGCCGCGCCGCCGTGTACGCCTGGGCGTAGCGGGCCGGGGTGATCTTGCCGTCCTTGAAATAGCGCTGGGTGTAGCTGACGCAGCCCATTTGCAGGCTTTCGCGCAGCAACGGCTCGAAGCGCTGGCCGATGATGAATTCGGTACTGCCGCCGCCAATGTCGGCCACCAGGCGTTTGCCCGGCGTATCGGCGAGGGTGTGGGATACGCCGAGATAGATCAGGCGCGCTTCTTCACGACCGGAGATGACTTCCACCGGGTGGCCGAGAATTTCTTCGGCGCGGCGGATGAATTCGACGCGGTTACGAGCTTCGCGCAAGGCGTTGGTGCCCACGATCCGCACGGCGCCGGGCGGCATACCGCTGATCAGTTGGGCAAAACGCTTCAGGCAATCGAGCCCGCGCTGCATGGATTCTTCGTTGAGGTGGCGCTCTTCGTCGATGCCGGCGGCCAGCTGAACCTTCTCCCCGAGACGCTCGAGAATACGGATTTCGCCGTTCTGGGCCTTGGCCACGACCATGTGAAAGCTGTTGGAGCCCAGGTCGATTGCGGCGATCAGGGACAGATTCTTGGCTTGGGATTGCGGCATGGTCAGGGGGTCTCGGTCGATAACCTCGACATCGTGCCACGATCAAACGCTGACGCCAACGCGTACGGCGCAAAGCCTTGATCCTGAGCAGGAAAGATCAGTTATCTTACGGACGCCTTCGCGGGCAAGCCTCGCTCCTACAGGTTGGCGGCGTGTGAATGTTCCGCGAACAGCCTGAATCTGTAGGAGCGAGGCTTGCCCGCGAAGACGGCCTCACAGGCATCGAAGATACTTCAGACCGCCGCTTCAACCGTCCCGATAAAATTCGCCAGCTCCGCCGTCTGCGGGTTCGCGAACAGAATCTTCGGATCCCCCACCTCATGCACCTTCCCCTGATGCATGAACACCAACTTATCCCCAACCTCCCGGGCAAAGCGCATTTCATGGGTGACCATGATCAGCGTCATACCTTCCTTGGCCAGTTGCCGAACCACGCTCAGCACCTCATTGACCAGTTCCGGGTCCAGCGCCGAAGTAATCTCGTCGCACAGCAACACCTTCGGCGACATCGCCAGCGCCCGGGCAATCGCCACGCGCTGCTGCTGCCCGCCGGACAGCCGATCCGGGAACGCATCAAACTTCTCGCCCAACCCGACCCGTTCCAGCATCTCCCGCGCCAACTCTACCGCTCTGGCCTTGGGCACTTTTTGCACCACTTGCGGCGCGAGCATCACGTTTTCGCCCACCGTCAGGTGCGGGAACAGGTTGAACTGCTGAAACACCATCCCGACTTTCTGCCGCAGGCTGCGCAAATCGGCACGCGCGGCATCGAGGTATTCGCCGTCGACTTCGATCACGCCGTCGTTGATCGACTCCAGGCCGTTCAGCGTGCGCAACAAGGTCGATTTGCCCGAGCCGCTGCGGCCGATGATCGCCACCACCTGGCCTTCCTCGACGCTGAGGTCGATGCCTTTGAGTACATGGTGGTCGCCGTAATATTTATGCAGGGCGGAAATTCTAAGCAGAGGCATGCAGTCTCCTTTCCAGGTAGCGCGCACTGAGGGACAAGGGGTAGCAGAGCAGGAAGTAGCCGAGGGCTACGAGGCCGTAGACCATGAACGGTTCGAAGGTCGCGTTGGCGAGCATCCCGCCGGTCTTGGTCAGTTCGGTGAAGCCGATGATCGAGGTCACGGCGGTGCCTTTGACCACTTGCACCGAGAAACCCACGGTCGGCGCCACGGCGATGCGCAACGCTTGCGGCAGGATCACGTAGCGCAGTTGCTCCAGCGGGTTGAGCGCCAGGCTCGACGAAGCTTCCCACTGACCGTTGGGGATCGAATCCACGCAGCCGCGCCAGATCTCCGCCAGGTAAGCGCTGGTAAACAGGGTCAGGGCAATCGCCGCCGCCATCCACGCCGAAATTTCCACCCCGGCCAGCGCCACCCCGAAAAACACCAGGAACAGCTGCATCAGTAGCGGCGTGCCCTGGAACAGCTCGATGTAGGTGCGTGCAACGTTGCGCGGCAGGGCATTTTTTGAAATGCGCATGACCATGATCAGCAAGCCGATCAACCCGCCGCCGATAAACGCCACCAGCGACAGCGCCAGCGTCCATTGCAGGCCTGTGAGCAAGTTGCGCACGATGTCCCAGAACGTGAAATCGCTCATTGGCTGCTCCTTGCTATGTAACGACGACCGATCCAGTTCAGCAATTGGCGGATCAGCAGCGCCATGCACAGGTAGATCAGCGTGGTCAGGGCGTAGGTTTCAAAAGCGCGGAAGTTGCGCGACTGAATGAAGTTGGCGGCAAAGCTCAGCTCTTCGGTGGCGATCTGCGAACAGACCGCCGAGCCGAGCATGACGATGATGATCTGGCTGCTCAGCGCCGGCCACACCTTGCCCAGCGCTGGTAGCAGGACCACATGGCGGAAGGCTTCGAGCCGGGTCATCGCCAATGCCGCTGCGGCTTCCAGTTGCCCGCGAGGGATCGCTTGAATGCCGGCGCGGATGATTTCGGTCGAATAAGCGCCGAGGTTGATCACCATCGCCAGCACCGCCGCCTGCCATTCGGAAATCTGCACGCCCAGCGATGGCAAACCGAAGAAGATGAAAAACAACTGCACCAGGAACGGCGTGTTGCGGATCAACTCGACGTAAACCCCGAAGATCGCCGAGAACGGGCGGATATTCCACGCCCGCACCAGCGCGCCGACAATGCCCAGGCCGACGCCGAGCAGCGCACCGATGGCCGTCAGCTCCAGAGTGAACAGCGCACCGCGCACGAGCAGGTCGGTGTTTTGCACCACCGGCAGAAAGTCGAACTGATAGGCCATATCAAATCTCCCGCGCGACGATCAGAGATCGGCCGGCAGCGGCTCTTTCAGCCAGGTCTGTGAGTTTTTTTCCAGCGCGCCGTCAGTCTTGGCGGTGGCGAGGATCTGGTTGACCTTGCCCAGCAACGCCGGCTCGTTCTTGTTTACGCCGACGTAGACCGGCGAATCCTTGAGCTTCACTTTCAGCGCGGGCACGCGTTTTGGGCTTTTCTCGCTGATCGCGACCATCACCACGTTACCGCTGGCGATCAGGTCAACCTGCCCGGCGAGGTAGGCGGCGATGGTCGAGTTGTTGTCTTCGAAGCGCTTGATGGTGACGCCTTCGGGGGCGACTTTGGTCAGTTCGATGTCTTCGATGGCGCCACGGGTGACGCTGATGGTTTTGCCCTTGAGGTCGTCCAGGCCTTTGATGGCGGCATCCGGCGGGCCGAATACCGCGAGGTAGAACGGCGCGTAGGCGCTGGAGAAGTCGATGACTTTCTCGCGCTCGGGGTTCTTGCCGAGGCTGGAGATCACCAGATCGACCTTGCCGGTGGTCAGGAACGGGATGCGGTTGGTGCTGTTGACCGGCGTCAGTTCAAGCTTGACCTTGAGTTGGTCGGCCAGCAGTTTGGCGGTGTCGATATCGAGGCCGCGGGGTTTCATGTCCGGGCCGACCGAGCCGAACGGCGGGAAGTCCTGAGGCACGGCAACCTTGAGGACGCCGCGTTTGACCACATCCTCCAGACCGTCGGCGTGGGCGGGCACCTGGCTCAGCAGCAGGCTGGCGAACAGGGAGGCGAGGAGGGCGCTGTAACGCAGGGTCATGGCAAATCTCCGGATCGGCGAGGAATGATTTCTGCGGATCGACAGAGCACGGGCCATGCCAACATTGGGTTTTTGCCGTGCCAGGCCACGGTTTTACTGGTGTTTTTCGGTCTTACTGGTCTGAACAGTCAGTCCGTGTTTCGCACTCTGATAGCGCATCGTCGGCCATTACCGAACCCCGGTGGGGCACGACTTGCCGGGCGCCGCGAATAGCTTTAAAACTAGCCGCTCATTCGCCTGGTTCGTCCGAAAACCATGAATTCGATCTCCCGAGCTGTACCTGAAGTGGCGCTGCAAGCCATCCGCAAACTGATCGCCGAACAAGGTTTCGGGCCGGGGGATGCCTTGCCTTCGCAGCGGGATCTGGCGGTGCAATTGGGGGTCAGTCGGGCGTCGTTGCGCGAAGCGTTGTCGTCGCTGAGTGCCTTGGGCGTGATCAGCATTCAGCCGGGCAAAGGCGTTTTCGTGCAGGCGCCGGTGGACTTGCCTCGCTCAGATGCGGCGCTGAGCTGGCCGTTCGCGGCACAGGCGTCACCGCTGGATATCTTCCAGTTGCGCTACGCCCTGGAAGGTTTTGCCGCCGGGTTGGCCGCCGTGACGTTGAGCACCGATGAGCTCGATGCTTTGGAGGATAACGTGGCCGCTATGCGTAATGAACTGAAGGTGGGTGACTTCGAGTCGGCGGCGCGCCTGGACTTCGAGTTTCACCGGCGCATCCTGCTGGCCAGCGGTAATCAGGCGATGCTGAGCATCCTGACGGCCAGCGCCGACATTTTCCTGGAGAGCCAGAAGCTACCGTTCATCCGGGCCGAACGGGCCATGGAAACCTGGCACGAGCACCGCAAAATCCTCCGTGCACTGGCCCGGCGTTCGTCCGGCGCGGCGCAGAAGGCCATGCACGAACATGTGCGCAACGCTGCCCTGCGCACCGGAATTGCCTTCGTCGCTCCCGCCACATCCTGACTTGAGCTATACCCAAACTCATGCACCACCATAGTGAGACTCAATCATCTGCACCTTCCTGAACGAGGGAAGGGCGGCTATGATGGGCCACGTTTTTTTGCTTACAACCTGGAGACTTCCATGAGCAGCGATCTTATCAAACACGTTAGCGACGCTAGCTTCGAGGCCGACGTACTCAAGGCCGAAGGCGCTGTACTGGTCGACTACTGGGCTGAGTGGTGCGGCCCTTGCAAAATGATCGCTCCTGTTCTGGACGAGATTGCTGAAACCTACAAAGGCAAGCTGACCGTTGCCAAACTGAACATCGACGAAAACCAGGAAACCCCGGCCAAGCATGGCGTGCGTGGTATCCCGACCCTGATGCTGTTCAAGAACGGCAACGTTGAAGCGACCAAGGTCGGCGCACTGTCGAAGTCGCAACTGGCCGCTTTCCTCGACGCCAACATCTAAGCGTCGTTTGTAAAGTGTCCGAAAAAAGGCCCCGCATATTGCGGGGCTTTTTCGTTATTGAGGGCTAGACGCTCCGAAACTCAGGTGTTACATTCGGCCCCGCACTGGTTTCTCCACTGCCCCCTGCTAGCCGTCGCCGACGCACTCCTTTTCGAATAAGTACGCGATCCTGTCGCCTTCTCCGCGGCGCGGCCTCATTAAGCCAAAAGCTTAATTTCCCCCCCTCCATAAATGATTACGTCATTCCTATATGAATCTGACTGAACTCAAGCAAAAGCCGATTACCGAACTGCTCGAATTGGCCGAACAGATGGGCATAGAAAATATGGCCCGTTCGCGCAAGCA